>JAEEGJ010001938.1_pt1 | contig 254012 bp, 221 predicted proteins | sample 8958761 | NCBI WGS metagenome assembly JAEEGJ01 (sample SAMN16246546, study PRJNA631951) | gut metagenome | biome: gut microbiome; feature: rumen; material: RS-attached | host: Bos | place: Iran: Karaj | collected 2018-10 | reverse complement strand
GTAGGTGGATTAACTGCCTTAATTGGTGCTTGGATGGTAGGACCAAGAATTGGTAAATATACAAAAGATGAAAATGGTAAAATTGTTAAAATTAATGCAATTCAAGGTCATAATGTATTAATTGGTGCTCTAGGCGTATTCATTTTATGGTTTGGCTGGTATGGATTTAACCCTGCAGCATGTACAACATGGGATGGATATGAAGGAATGGGTCAAGTATTTATGACTACTACTATTGCGGCAGCACTTGCAACAGTAACTGTAATGATGATTACTTGGATCAAAAATGGTAAACCAGATGTTTCAATGACATTAAATGGTTCACTTGCTGGTTTAGTAGCAATTACAGCAGGTTGCTCAAGAGTTGATTTAGTAGGTTCAATATTTATTGGTATTATTGCCGGATTCATTTTAGTATTTGGTGTTGAATTCTTTGATAAGGTTTGTCATATAGATGATCCTGTTGGTGCTTGTTCTGTTCATTTCTTAAATGGCTTATGGGGAACAATAGCTTGTGGATTATTCTCAACAACAACAGGCTTATTCTATGGTCATGGATTTGCCCAATTAGGCATTCAAATAATAGGTGTTTTAGCAGTATGTGCATGGACAGCAGCTTGGGCATTTGGAATCTTTGGTGTTATGAAATTAATTAAACGTAGTGATGGAAAAACTCCATTCATTAGAGCTACACCTGAAGAAGAAATTAGAGGATTAGATATTTCAGAACATGGTTTAATTTCAGCATATCCTGATTTTGTTGCACAAGTTGAATCAATTGATTATACAGGTGCTATCGAGGTAACAGGTGATGTTCCTGTAAGTGAGGCAGTTGATGTAACTCACTTAAGTAGAGCGGACGCATTTGTGCCAGATACTAGACCATCAGATGGTTCAAATTTCACTAAGATTGAGATTGTATGTAAAGAACGTATGCTAGACTCATTAAAAGAGGGTATGCTAGGTTTAGGTATAACAGGTATGACTGTAAGCCATGTTATGGGTTGTGGTCAACAAAAGGGTCAGCCTGAGTTCTACCGTGGTGTTCAGGTTGAAGCTACACTTCTTCCTAAAATTCAGGTAGATATGGTTGTAGCTAAGGTTCCAGTAAGAGATGTAATCGAAACTGCTAAAAAGATACTTTATACAGGACATATCGGTGATGGTAAGATCTTCGTATACAACGTAGGCAAGGTCGTTAAGATCCGTACCGGTGAAGAAGACTACGCTGCATTACAGGACGTAGAGTAAGAAGTTTTAAAAAATCTTATATTCCACCTTTTGAGGGCTGTCCCGGACCGGGGCAGCCCTTGATTTTTTCCGGGTTTTACACCTAATCCGCAATATAATTTTCATTTTGCAGTAAATTGACAAAATTGACTAAAAGAACCGGATTATTGCCCAAGGTTGTTACTATATATTATTTATAATTAAGTGACATATCAGGCGATTAGGCGTAAAATGTCTGTAATTCCATAAAGGGGAATGGCTTTAAAGTTTATGATGACCGGTTTAGTTATTATCGCTTCATGGCTTTCTGAGTTCTTTTCCTCGTTCGGACAGCAGTTTTTAGAAAGACTCAAGCCCGGCGACATCGGAGAAGAGATAAACGAAGCCATAATGCAGGTACAGATGTACTTCACGCTTGGAGATTACAAGCTCCTTATTACTGATGCCGTGATCGTTACCTGGATCGCCGTTATTGCCGTAGTCATCGTAGTCAGATGCATGGTCGGCAAACCCACGCTCAAGCTTAATAAGAGACAGACATTGCTCGTATCGCTGGTCGAGCTCATCATTACTACCGGCATGAGCTTCGGTATGAAGCGTAAGGAAGCAGAGACCGTAGCTCCGATGATCATGACATTCGGTCTTGTCATCACCGCATGCAATGCCATCTCTTTCCTTAAGGTACCGCCGCCGGCAAAGAATGTGGCATTCCCTATCGGCTGCGCTATTACCGCGATCATTTACGTTATCGTCATGACGTTCAAGTTTGTAGGCGCCAAGGGCTTCTGGCTCACACTTACGCAGCCTATCAGCATCATGCTTCCGTTTAAGCTCTTAGACTATGTCGTTAAGCCCTTGTCATTGGCATTGAGGCTTTTCGGTAACGTTTTCGCAGCTTTCGTATTCATGGAATTCATATCGATCTGTATCCCTTGCATTCTTCCGGGTGTCCTGGGTCTTTGGTTCGATATCATGGATGGCATCATTCAGGCTATCGTTTTCGCATATCTTACGATGTCTTACATCGGTGAGAATGTTGAGACGGTACACGAGTATAACGAACATCCGGAAGACCACCAGAAGAAAAAGAAGAGTAAGAAAAGCAAGAAAACAGAAGCTGTTGCAGCTTGATAAGACGTTTATTCAGCTAAATATTTTAGGAGGCCATACTTATGAACAACATTTGGATTGCAGCATTACCGATCATCGCTGCGCTTGAGACAAAGGGTATCGCAGCTATTGCAGCCGCTATTGCCATCTCATGCGGTGCGTTTGCTTCAACATTTGCAATGGGTAAAGCAGCAAGCACAGCGCTTGAAGCCGGAGCAAGACAGCCTGAGATCATCAGTAAGCTCCAGACAATGCTTCTCCTTTCAATCGTATTTATCGAGTCCATCGGTATTTACTCGCTTGTTGTCGCATTCCTTTTGATCTTCACAGTCAAGTAAGGGACGTTTGACTCAAATTAAGGGAGCAACTATATGTCATACATAGCAACTATGCTATTTGCGGCTGAAACAGAGTCTAATCTCTTCTCGCCTGATCAGTTTGCAGGTTACGCTGTAACCGCGGCTATAACCATAATCAATTTGATTGTGGCTTTCCTTGTCATCAAGTTCTTTATCTATAAGCCTGTCCTTAAGATCATTCAGAAGCGTCAGGCTGCACTTGACGAAGAGCTTGAGGGTGCAAAGAAATCCAGGGAAGAGGCCCAGGCCGTTGTAGATTCTTCAAAAGAGACTATCGACGAAGCTAAGCGAAAAGCGTCTGAGATCATGGAAGAGGCAAAGGCTAATGCCGAGAAGCAGAGCAAGCAGGTCATCAACCAGGCCAATGAAGAGGCCCAGCATATCATCGAGAGAGCAGAAGAAGACGCTGCAAGAATGAAGCGCAATGCTTTCGAGACCATGAAAGACGACATCGCAGACCTGTCAGTCCAGATCGCAGGCCATATCATCGGCGATGCAGTTTCCAAAGACGAACTTAAGAAGTCTGCTGCAAAGCACACAGAAGAGATCCTCGATAAAGAGGTAGCAAAGAGTGAGTAATAACACTTCTGACAATAAGGAAAACAAGATCAAGTCCAAGGGTCCGTCTCTTAGGATTGCTACAGCAGGCGATATCCCGGAAGAAAGACTTGTAAGTGTCGCGAAGAAATTTGCCGAAGTAAACGAGATCGAAGATTATCGTCTTACCATTGAGCAGCGCGATGATCTTATCGGCGGTTTTATCGTTTATTTCCAGGGAAGCCGTTACGACTATTCCATCAGGGGACAGCTTAACAGAATCGGTTCATTTATTAAGCAGACACGTTCCTTTGATTCTGCCGTAGACGGTGCTGCTATTCCCGAAGAAGAATTTCCTTCCTCTAAAGTCAAAGAAGATCTTGAGAAAGCTCTTGAGCAGTTCCCCGAATCACATAAGGTAAGTATCGATAACCTTGAGATCGCTTCACTTACTGAAGCAGATCTTGAGAAAAGAATTGAAGATGCTTTCCTTTTCCAGGAGCACAGAGATGAGATCGGTAGAGTAGCTTCTATCTCTGACGGTGTAGCATCAGTTACAGGCCTTCGTAACTGTATGCTCAACGAGCTCATCTATTTCGCTTCAGGTGCTACAGGCATCGCAATGAACCTTGAGAAGACCAAGGTCGGCATCGTTCTCCTTACAGGTGAAGATACCGTAGTAGAGAGCATGAGCTGCAAACGTACCATGACCACTTGCTCTGTCCCCGTAGGTATGGGTCTTTTGGGAAGAGTTGTTAACGCTTTGGGCCAGCCTATTGACGGCAAGGGCGTTATCAGGTATACGGAGGAGCGTCCTGTCGAATCACCCGCTCCTTCGATCATTGAGAGAGCACCGGTTAACACCCCTTTGTTTACGGGAATCACGGCTATCGATGCCCTTACCCCTATCGGAAGAGGCCAGAGAGAGCTCATCATCGGTGACCGTCAGACAGGTAAGACATCCATCGCACTGGATGCGATCATCAATCAGAAAAATGAAGACGTTATCTGCGTCTATGTACCTATCGGCCAGAAGATGGCCAATATCGTTGCTACTGCAGGTCTGCTCGAAAAGCACGGCGCTATGGATTACACGGTAATAGTAGCGGCTTCTGCTTCTGAGTCAGCTGCGATGCAGTATATCGCGCCTTTTGCCGCATGCGCTATCGCTGAGAAGTTCATGTACGACTATCACAAGGACGTGCTCATCGTTTACGACGACCTTTCAAAGCATGCGCAGGCATACAGAGCGATTTCACTGCTCCTCAGAAGACCTCCGGGAAGAGAAGCTTATCCGGGCGATGTCTTCTATCTGCACTCAAGACTTTTGGAGAGATCAGCCAAGCTCTCTGACGAATTGGGCGGCGGCTCCATCACGGCGCTTCCTATCGTCGAAACGCAGGGTAACGATATCTCCGCATATATTCCTACGAACGTTATCTCGATCACAGACGGTCAGATCTATCTGTCACCTGAGCTGTTCTTCTCCGGTCAGAGACCTGCCGTTAACGTAGGTCTGTCTGTATCGCGTGTAGGCGGTGCGGCTCAGACAAAGGCTGTCAAGAAGGTTGCAGGACCTTTGAGAATCTCTTTGGCCCAGGCCCGTGAAATGGCGTCATTCTCACAGTTCGGTTCAGACCTTGATGAGAATACCCAGCTCCAGATCAAGAGAGGTACTGTCCTTAACGAAGTATTGAAGCAGGAGAGATTCTCTCCTCTTACGATGGCTTCTGAAGTAGTCCTTCTTTATTGCGCAACGACCGACAAGCTCAATTTCCTTGCTACAGAGGATATTACAGAGTTCTACACGGCGCTCTTAGCTTCGATCAAACTGCGCCATCCGAATATTTTCGAAGAGCTTACAGACGGCAAGGAATTGACAGACGAGATCAAGTCCGAGATCGATTCGGCATACGAGGAGTACAAGGAATCCTTCCTCGCCGAGCACGAGGAGTACGCAGAGGAATTCTGATCTTATGGAGAGCTTTTCCGCAATCAAGAAAAGAATGAAGAGCGTCAATGACATTAGTCAGATGACTAATGCCATGCAGCTTGTCTCAAGCGCGAAAATGCGCCGCTCGCAGCTCCTTCACGAATCGATGTATCCGTTCGTTTCTTTCTGCGTTGAATCAATGCAGGAGATGATCAGAAATAACGAGCACCTCGATAACCCTTTCTTCGTTCTCGAGCAGAAGCAGGAAGGTGAGACCTGGAAGATCGGTTACTATGTACTTTCCGGTGACCAGGGCCTTGCAGGCGCTTACAACAATAACATGGTAAGGATCACGGAAGACCACGTCAGGACCAAGATCCTCGATAATACCCGGAAGAATGTGGCTACGACTTATGAGCTCAATGTTTTCGGGCGCTTAGCAAGAGAAAAACTCATAAAGAACGGCTACAACGTTAATTCGAAATTCTCATTCCCGATCACGGAGCCTACATACTTTGATGCAAGACAGGTTAGCGCGATCATGAGACACCGCTTCCTTAACGGCGACTTCGATCTGGTCTACCTCTTGTACACGCACATGCAGTCTTCCATCAAGATGGAGCCTGTTGCGTTGAGACTTCTGCCTGTTGACACCAAGTCCATCTCAAGAGTCCTTCCTGACCAGTTGGATGATGCGGGAATGGCCATGCTCTCAGGCGCGGATATCCAATATTTCCCGAATTCTGGTGCGGTATTTAACTACCTCATCGATTCATATACGAACGCAATGGTTTACGGCGCTATGGTCGATGCTTTCGCAAGTGAGCAGACAGCAAGACTCACCGCCATGGAGAATGCGACAGACAATGCAGAAGAAATGATGAAAAAACTTGAGCTCATGAGCAACCGTGCCCGTCAGGCTAAGATCACGACGGAACTGACGGAGATCGTCAACGGCGCTCAGCAGGCAGAGAAGATGTGAGGAATAAGATATGGCATACGGCAAGGTTTTGCAGATAATAGGACCTGTTATCGACTGCGAATTCGGCAAGAGCGAGATCCCGAAGATCAACGAAGCTATAAGGATCTTAAGGAACTCAACACCGGTTCCTACTGATGCTGTAGTTACAGATCAGGCAGTCGTCGAGAGTGACAACGACGTTTATGCCGAAGTGCTCCAGCAAAGAGGCAGCGGCGTCGTAAGATGCGTTTCCTTCAATGCGACAGAAGGTCTTACGAGAGGCCTCGTATGCGAGTCGTTAGGTTCTTCAATTAAAGTTCCGGTAGGTGAGAAGATCACAGGACGTCTTTTCAATGCCATCGGCCAGCCGATCGACAACAAGGGCGAAGTTACCAGTGATGCTTTGTGGCCTATCCACAGACCGGCTCCTTCGTTTACAGAGCAGTATCCTGCCGAGACTATGCTTGAGACGGGCATCAAGGTAATCGACCTTCTCGTACCGTTCTCAAGAGGCGGTAAGATCGGTCTTTTCGGAGGCGCAGGCGTAGGTAAGACCGTCCTTATCCTTGAGCTCATCCGTAACATCGCAAGCGAACACGGCGGTTATTCTGTTTTTACCGGTGTCGGCGAGCGTTCCCGAGAAGGTAATGACCTCTGGAACGAGATGAAGGCATCCGGCGTTCTTGATAAGACCATTATGGTATTCGGCCAGATGAACGAGACTTCAGGCGCGAGAATGAGAGCGCCTCTCACAGGTCTTACGATGGCTGAATATTTAAGAGACGAGAAGCACAGAGACGTGCTCTTGTTCATCGATAACATCTACAGATTCGTCCAGGCAGGTTCGGAGGTATCCGCGCTACTCGGACGTATCCCTTCAGCCGTAGGTTATCAGCCTACGCTCGCAGGCGAAGTAGGTGAGCTTCAGGAGAGGATCACTTCCACACGTAACGGTTCAATCACATCTATCCAGGCCGTTTACGTCCCTGCGGACGATATCACTGACCCTGCTCCTGCCACAACATTCGCACACCTCGATGCTAATATCGTTCTTTCACGAAGCGTAGTTGAGCTCGGTATCTATCCTGCGGTAGATCCTTTGGAATCTTCTTCAAGAGTTCTCACCGAAGAAGTAGTCGGCTCAGAGCATTACCATGTTGCCCGTAAGGTCCAGGAGATGCTCCAGCGCTATAAGGAACTTCAGGACATCATCGCGATCCTCGGTATGGAAGAGCTTTCCGAGAAAGACAGGATCATGGTATCCCGTGCGCGTAAGGTACAGAGATATCTGTCCCAGCCTTTCTTCGTAACAGCTGATTCCACGGGCTTTGCTCCGAGATATGTACCTGTAGAAGAGACAGTAAAAGCCTTCGGCGAACTGATTTCCGGTTCTTTGGACCACATCCCTGAGCAGTGTTTCTTCATGAAGGGCGGCTTAGATGACATCATCAGTGCATATAAAGAGACTAATCCTTAATTCTGTTTATGGCTGAACACGTTAACCACAAGATTAATCTTTTGATAGTTACCCCTTACGAAGATTTTTTCGAGGGGATGGTTGACAGTGTAAGGATCCCGACAAGTGACGGTGAGTTCGGCTTCATGGCAGGGCACACACCTTTTATCGCAGCGTTAGAGCCCGGAGCATGTGCGCTCACGCTCAACGGCAAGACCAGATACTGTATGTTGTCAGAGGGTTACTGCGAGATCAGCGGAATGCTTGCCCTCATCGTTTGCAACTCTGCCGAGTGGCCCGAAAATATGCGTCTTCACAGAATCGTCAGAGCATATAACGCTGCTTTGGATGAACTGAAAACTCATCAGGATAAGAATGGCAGACCGGTCTTTTTTGAGGACAGTATTGCCAAAGGAAAGCGTGCGCTCGCGAGAATGAAGTTCATTGAGCGTTACGGCACTGATGCGCAGAGAGAAAGACTCTCAAACTATAAGAAAACAGATTTCCCCGGCGGCGTTATTCCGCGCTTGCAGTAAGTAGGTTTTATGCAGACTAGAAAAGGCATATCCGTATTAGGTTACGGATGTATGAGGTTTTCCTCCAAAAACGGCAAGATCGATTTTGAAAAGGCTGATAAAGAGTTCATGCGCGCGTATGAACTCGGTGTCAACTATTTTGATACGGCATATATCTATCCCGGCAACGAAGAGATCGTCGGCCGCATAATCGAGAAGAACAATATCCGCGACAAGATCAATCTCGCGACAAAGCTTCCTCAGTATCTTGTAAAGAACAGGGCAGCGCTCTACAAATACTTTGATGAGGAATTGAAGCGCCTCAGAACAGACTATGTCGACTATTACCTGATGCATCACATGACCGACCATACCCAGTGGGAGAAGCTTGTATCTCTCGGCATAAAGGAATGGATTGCCGAGAAAAAAGCAGAAGGCAAGATCCGCCATGTCGGTTTCTCATTTCACGGAACGACGGAAGAGTTTTTGCAGATACTGAACGCTTACGATTGGGAGATGTGCCTCGTCCAGTATAACTATGTAGATGAGAATACACAGGCAGGCAAAACTGGTGTTCACGCCGCAGCAGAGAAGGGTATCCCTGTAATGATCATGGAGCCCTTAAGAGGAGGTAAGTTAGTAGATCTCCTGCCAGAAAAGGCCAAGCAAATGATCGCGGAAGATCCTCACGGCTGGTCGCCTGCAGAATGGGCATTCCGATGGCTCTGGAACCAGAAAGACGTAACCTGCGTTTTGTCCGGCATGAACTCCATTGAGATGATCGAAGAAAACTGCCGTATCGCAAGCGAAGCTAAGGCCGGAGCTTTTAGCGATGAAGAACATCAATTCTTAAGCGGCATTAAGCAGATAATTCTTGATACCACGAAGGTCAACTGCACAGGCTGCAGATACTGCATGCCATGCCCGAAGGGAGTTAATATCCCCGGAATATTTTCCTGCTATAACCATATGTATTCCGAGGGCAAGAGATCAGGCAGACTGGAATACTTCCAGACGATCGCTTTGAGAATAGATCCATGCGACGCATCTTTATGTATTAAATGCGGAAAGTGCGAGATACATTGTCCTCAGAGCTTGCCTATCAGAGAAAAACTGGTAGAAGCGGATAAAGCCCTCAATCCTCCTTTTGTCAAAGCCTACAATAAGCTTGCGAAGAGAGTCATGGTAGGGAAGAAGAAAAAGGCAGATAACGAATAAAGGCAAAAGAAAAAGGCCCTGGGCCCTCCGCTATGCAGCAGTGGGTCGGACCTTATCTTTACTTAATGATATCACACGAAATCGGGTAGTCAACTATAGTTCGGGGATTTTTATAAGCTCTCCGTTCTTTTTAATAATGTATAGTTTCCTGAGTTGTGGACGCTTTTGAAACTGTATAAATAATTGCGATAAACAATGCTTTTCAGACATTTTTATGTGTCTTAAATCAACAATTATGTTATGTGACTGTTTTAGAGCTTTTCTAATGTTATTCTCTATGGTTCGTGTGCTGTTACCTTCTGGGCACTTGATTTCCCATTCGACGCCATCCATAAGAATATCAGGACGGTGTTGTTTAGGAATTGAGCTTGGACGTATAAAAGTTATATCTTTGCCCAAATCTGCAAAATACTTAGCTGTTTCAAATTCTGCTTTTTCGGGTGGAGAAGATAGTTTTGAAATGTCTATGTATCCTTTCTGCATTGTTAGTAACTTGCTTTTAGCGCAGGTTCCACTGCAAACCGGAAAGCAATATTTCCAATCGTGATTTTCTGTCCTGACTTGATCTCGTATGTTTTTCCGTTCTCTACAGGTGAATCTTCGATATATGATTTTCCTGTGCCTTTTGCCGGTTCAAGATAGAATATCCCGTTCTTTTGTTTGATCACAGCGTGAAGAGGTGATACTAACGGATCGTCCAGTACAATATCGGATAAAAAGCAATCTGATCCTATGTAAGTCTCGTCTAAATAGACTGAATAATCATGATTGATTCCTTTGTAATCGCTTACCAGAGTAAGCTTGCCTGAAGTCAATGGCTGATACTGTTTTTGAATTGGCTTATCAGAATCACCGGAGCGGCCTGGTTCTGTTCTTTGGTTTTCTTCGGCTTTATCAAAAAGGTCATTCTCAGACTGAAAAGAACTGTCTGAAAACAGGATCGAGCTTCGTTGTCTTGATTTTTCTTTAGTCAGTTCTTTCCTGATGTTTTCTTTTTGCTTCTTTTGCTTTTTAAGCACGCCAAATAATATGACCAAAGACAACGCGAATAAAAAGAAGCATGTGAGATACAGACTCCCGATAAATGATAAGATCGATAACAGAGCCGATATGCAAGAGAGTATCAGATCTTTTTCAGACTTAGATAATTTCTTCAGTGAGTCGGGCAAGAACTTCTCGTAAAAGAGAGGAGCATCTTCTGAAGCGGTCTCAGGATCAGGTTCTTCGATATTTCCGCGGATCGTATCAGCGATCCTCAAAAACATTTCCTCGTTGTTATCTTTAACGCTATAAACTAAAGCATTCTTTTCATCATCGGTCAGAACATTTTTGAAGAAATCGCAGCTTAATAGTTTTTCCAGTCTCATTGCTCCTAAAGATGAAAGACACAATTCCTCCGGTTTGCTTTTTATAGGAAGGCAGCACAGCTTAATTGATATGCCTTCAGGGTCAGAGAAGACCATCTCGGGATCTAGAACAAGACATGAAGGGGAGATGAGATTATCCAGCAGGTTGATGAACGTATAAAAAAGGTCCCCGACGGATCTGCGTCTCAGGCTCAGGATCTTTGATCCCTTTTTGTGTGAGGCGGATCTGCTTTGCGGAGAAAATACGGAAAACTCCGCATCTGTTATCGGTAAAAAGCCTGAGAATTCGAAGTAACACATTGCTCCGGATCCTATCTGTTCGGTAACTGGTGTAAGGTAGAAGTCTGATTTATTGCCGGCAATTACCTCTTCGGCATAAGTGCATAATCTATCCGGACTGTCAAACTTCTCTGTGGCGAAATATCCGAAGGGGCCCCTTTTAATTTGCATACTGGTGTTCCTTAAAATGTAAATTCAAAAGTCAAAACTTGAGGATTAATTGTCAGAAAGCTGAAGCAATCTTTGAGTCATCGAAGCAGAAGCTCATTACCTTCTGACCATATTCGGTAATTCCTGCTCTGAAGATCAGTGCTAATGAGACGAGTACCGCGATGATGATTACGATCTCAACGGTTCCCATACCTTTTTTGCTATGCAGATTAGATCTTTCTCTCATAGTCTTTTCCTCCTTTATATGCCGAGTGAGATAATTGCGGGTGTCATGGCTACCATCAGGACACTTATGAAATCAAGTGTCATTGGTATGATCATTCCGAGTGCTTCGCGTTCCTGCCTTTTGCGGGAAGCGTTCCTGCAAAGATTCCAGCAGGACTGAGCCTGGAGATTGAGCATGTTTAATACTTCAGATGTTCCTAATCTTCCGTATCTTGCTATCAGCAGAAGGGCTGCCTGGGCTTCCGGTATCTGTATCCTTAAAGAGAATTTCTCGACTGCATCTGCTGCCGATACGCCGCTTAAGATCATTGCCCTTAAGTTCTTTATCTCAAGTGACAGACTCTTGTTTTCTCCAAAGGCTTTAGAGCAGATGGAAATTGCCTTCGGTAGCTGCATTCCTGATTCAAGAAGAGTAGATATGAGGCACAAGAATAACGGAATGTCACTCATAAGATCTTCTCTTTTGCGTTCGACGTCGGTCCTGATCTCGTAACTTCCCAATATGAGGATCGCGATAGCGAAAAGGACCGCGAACACCGGATTCTTTCCAAGGCTCATCAATATTGCGGCACCCAACAACAAAGCTGCGCTCCCGGTTAGGATCTGCTTTTTCAGATACTGTTCATAGGACAGATCGGGATTTACTGACAGCTCATTGAATAATTCATGCCTTGCAGTGATGAAGCCGGCAGGAAAGATCTTTTTTGTGAGTCTGGTCAGAGGTGTCTTAGGGATTTTGCTTCCTGAAGATACAGATAGCGCAAGCTCTGATTTGAATGCTTTCCGTCCTTGCTCATGAGACATGTATCTGAACAGCATTGCACACGCGACTATGCAGATACCGAAAGCCAAAGCTAGAAGAGTAGAGCCGGTCTTTGTATTTCTTGCCATATCGAGATACTCTCTGCTCATGTAATTAAGAGCAAATGTTACTCCGAACGGCATGGCACAAAGGATCGCGGCTTCTGCATTCTTTCCTGCATTTGATGCTGCGATCTCGCCCTGGACCGCGTTAAGCTCCGAGAGCATCTGGCATGAGCTTCTTAAGATAGATAAGCTGTTGTTGCCTATCTCTCCTGAAATTGCCAGTGCGTGGAAAACGGGAACAGTCTCAGGGAATGCCAGTTGCTGCGCAAAGGTATTGAGAGACTCTTCAAGGCTTACATGCAGCTTCAGGTTATTCTCCAGATTGATCAAGGGCTTTAAGAGCATCGAGCGCTTTCCGAATGTTTTCTCGATGACGGGTCTTATCAGCAGCAGTGACTTTTCTATTGAGTACCCGCTCGATACACTTGTGCAGAGCACCTGAAGCAATACAAGGATCTGTGTCCTCATATGCCTGTAGTTGTTCGAATAAATCTTCTTCATTGCTTCTTTCCAGGGAAAGAAACTTAAGGAGAGTGCAAGGATCAGCCTTACAAATTCAGATGATATGAAAAGTCCTGATGCGAAATACACCGCCGCAATAAATAACGGATATACCCAAAGCGTCTTTATGAGAAATGAAGAGAACGTATAACTCTTCTTACGCGCGGTATTCCATCGCGCTCTTGATATCTTCAATGCTTGCGATACGTTCAAGTTCTTCACCTCCTTTGTTCCTGAAAAGTGTCTTAAGACGGTATTCGTGATCTTGGGGAGGCATGACCTCGCAGATCTCATCAATATATCTTTTGCCCTCACGGCTTCTCATGATGTGGAGAACGATGTTTATTCCCATAGAGACCTGTGTCAGGATCGCATCGTAGGGGAGACTTGAGCCTGACATTATCATGGCCGTAAGACGCTCCATCATCTCGAGACATGAATTACTGTGTCCGGTACTCATGGATCCTGGATGTCCGCTGGTAAGGCAGGACAAGAGATCAGCGCTCTCTTTGCCTCTTACTTCTCCTACTATGATCCTGTCAGGACGCATTCTGAGCGATGCCCTGATCATCATGCCGATGTTAACTTCTCCGGAGCCGTCAGGTCCCGGAAGCCTTGCTTCCATGCGGACCAGGTTATCTATGCCTTTTAAATTGAGCTCGGCTGAGTCTTCGATAGTGACGATGCGTTCGTTTCTGGGAATAAACCCGGAAAGACAATTCAAAAATGTAGTTTTACCTGAGCCTGTACCGCCGCATAAAAAGATAGTTCTTTTGTTGCGCACGCATTCTGCCAGAAATCTGGCCGCTTCTTCGCTTATGAAGTTCTGCCTTATAAGTGAGACGATGTCATGTGTGATGCCTGTGAACTTTCTTATCGTGACAGTAGTCTCCCTTGATATCGGCGGAAGTACCGCATTAGCTCGCGAGCCGTCCGGAAGTCTTAAGTCTCCAATAGGATATGCTTCGTTAAGCGGTCTGTTCTGATTGGCAAAGAAGCAGGAGATGCAGGTCTTCAGTGATTCCTCATCCCGAAAAGTCAGATCGGACTTATACAGTTTTCCGCCTCTTTCGTAGAAGATCTTATTCGGACCGTTTACCATGATCTCCGTGACAGTGGGATCTTCCATAAGAGGTTCGATAACATCTAATCGTCGAAGTGAATTGAATACTGACTGGGCCATCTCGCGTTTCTGGTCCAGGCTCATTTTGTAATTTGTATTCTCGGTGATGACGTCGGATATTATCTCTCTTAATTTCTCGTCAGACGGTTCTGATTCACCCGAGATAGTATTAAGGACGCAGTATGTGATCTGCTCTTTAATGTCGGCGGGATTGGTTTTGACGTTAGTCATACGACCAGCCTCCTGTTATCGAGGGGATCTTCGATATTGTCTGAACCGGAGGAATCTCTTATATAGACGACAGAGACTCTTTCCTGACCGAGAGTTTTGGTAAGCATTGAGACGAGGTCCTGAGCCCCAATATCCTCTTCGGCGCTTTTAGCGGGCAGGAGGATAGTGACTTTATCACATGAACATAGAAGCTCCGGAAGATCCTTGGTACGGAATCCTTCTATTACCGCAAGGACATTTATTAGCTGAGTTTTGGAATGCGCCAGATCTGCTGCATGAGTGATAAGAGTTTTGGACCGTTCGATTCCGGCATCGTAGATATCATCATAGTTAGTAGTGCTGCCGGGTGTCAGGAAACCATAATCATCCATATTGCAGTATTTAAGGATATCTTCAGGAACGAACTTCTTGGATCTGCAAGCATCCAGAAGGGCAGTCATGTTGCTTCTGACAGAGCCTTTCCACAAAGCTCTGAGCTTGCTTGTGAAATCGAGTCTGACATTGAAGTCTGCGTCTTGCAGATCAGAAGAAAAATCTCTTATGAATCTGTCCCTTTCATCCGAGTAGACGAACGGAAGCACAGCGTACATCGATCCTGATACGGGTCTTATTCCGACCGGGGATTCTTCATTGTATCTGAGCAGTTGTATCAGTCTTGAACAATCGATGATGCCGCTGTCTTCCGTAAGCCTAATGGGTGAGGTGTCTGAATGAGGTATATCTGCAATGTTTATATCAGCAGGATCGTAAATGACCCGGGTATATGTGCTGAACCGGTCAGCATAATCCTGCCTGTCAAGATAAGGATTGACTATATAAGCATCAGGGTAAAAGCTGATAAGTCTCTTCTTAAGAAGCGAGTATAAGTATTCGTTTTTCTCGTAGATCTTTATAGTGAATGCCATATCACTTCCCCCTTTGAACAGTTTGGTTCTTAAGGCGGATTGTAAGGCCCGCCGGCCTTTGATAAAAGCGACAAAATGCGACAAAAACCTACAAGCAAACAGGCTCAAAAAGCCGTTTTCGGAGACATAAAAATATAATTAATATTATTAGCAATTTGCAGCTTCAGCCCGGGAAACCAAAACTTTTTTCGAGCTCAACAGGCGGAAAATTACCACCTGATCGTGATTGACAAAGCAGGATCGTATCAGTACAATCTTGTCGTTACAATTTATAGTTCTTTGCTTATCAAGAGAGGCTAGAGGGACCGGCCCGTTATTATAGCCCGGCAACCGCGGAAAGCAGCGGTGCCAATTCCGGCAGGGAAACCTGAAAGATGAGGATCGTTTATATCAAGCGCAGGCCTTCTCCTTTCGGGGGGAGGTTTTTTCATTGTATAAGCAATGAGTAGAAAGGAAAGATTATGAGAAACAAAAAAGGAAATTGGCTGTTTACTTCGGAGTCCGTTACAGAGGGACATCCCGATAAGATCTGTGACCAGATCTCTGATGCTGTGCTCGATGCTATCTTAGAACAGGACAGCACCGCGCGTGTTGCATGTGAGACATGCACGACAACGGGAATGGTTCTCGTTATGGGCGAGATCACGACATCTGCTTATGTTGATATCCCTTCGATCGTCAGAAACAAGATCAAGGATATCGGTTATAACTCCAGTGAGATGGGCTTTGACAGCCATTCCTGCGCAGTTCTTACATCGATCGACGAGCAGTCTCCCGATATTGCCATGGGCGTTAACGAGTCTTACGAGGCACGTCACGGCGGCGAGAAGGAGCTCGATACAGGTGCAGGCGACCAGGGCATGATGTTCGGTTATGCTAATGACGATACACCTGAGTTTATGCCTATGCCTATCGCTCTTGCGCACAGGCTTACAAGACGCCTTACAGAGGTCCGTAAGAACGGCGCGGATTTCTTAAGACCTGACGGCAAGTCCCAGGTTACTGTTGAGTATGAGAACGACAAGGTCAAGAGGATCGATGCAGTCGTTATCTCCACCCAGCACAGCGCGGACATCACTCTTGAAGAGCTTGAAGCTTATATCAAGGAGAATGTCATCAAGGCTGTTATCCCTGCAGATCTTATGGATGAGAATACAAAGATCTATATCAATCCTACAGGAAGATTCGTAGTAGGCGGCCCTCAGGGTGACTCCGGACTTACGGGAAGAAAGATCATCGTTGATACATACGGCGGTTTTGCACGTCACGGCGGCGGATGCTTCTCAGGCAAGGACCCGACGAAGGTAGACCGTTCCGCATGCTACATGATGCGTTATGTCGCTAAGAATATCGTTGCGGCAGGCCTTGCTTCCGAGTGCGAAGTCCAGGTTGCTTATGCTATCGGTGTAGCAAAGCCGGTATCCGTAATGGTCGATACTTTCGGAACGGGCAAGATCGAAGATGAGAAGCTCACAGAGATCGTTAACAAGGTCTTTGATTTAAGACCTGCAGCGATCATCAGAGATCTTGATCTCAGGAGACCTATCTATTCTCAGACAGCTAGCTACGGCCACTTCGGAAGAACAGATGTTGAGCTCCCTTGGGAGAAGACTGATAAGGCTGAAGAGTTAAAGCAGCTTTCAGGAATCTGATTTAAGGACAATCGAAAATCATAAAGCCCGGTTAGAGTCTCAACTTTAGCCGGGCTTATTGTTTTCGAAAAGCATGTTTGTTAGCATTTTGAAAAGTATTACTTGAGAAGAACGGTTATGAGCAAAGATTCCAAAGACAAAAAGTCCTTATCCTTGTCGATAGCAGATGTCGGCACAGAGATAGAGGATGCCAAGGTCACCTGCATAAAGGTGTTCTGCCCGAGAAGAGAGACAAACTTCGTCTCTTTCCTTTGCGACGGCAGATTTACCGTAGCAGGCAAATCCAAGGTTGATGTCGTCGAAGGCGGGACATACATAATCTCAGGCAAAGTAACTGAATGGAATAACAGACCGCAGATAACTCTCAAGAAGATAAGTGTAGATGAAGACGCAGGAGATGCGCCGCTGATAGCTTCATTTCTTGCCGATAATGTAAGCGGACTTGGTAAGGCTACTGCTGAAGCTCTCGCAGAGAGATTCGGGACAGACATACTCAAAGTGTTGACCGAGACGCCCGAGCTGGCTGCTTCGGAGGTAAAGGGATTGTCAGCTGCAAGAGCAATGGAGATCTGCGACAAGATAACGGAGAATATAGATTTCTTTACGCAGGGCCTGGAAGCAAAGATGATGGGCTTTTCGCAGGCGCAGATAAAGCTCTTAAAGAGCAGCGGAAGACTTGATTGTGAGAGCATAAGGAAGACTCCTTTTACGCTTATGGGACACGGCATCGCAGGGTTCGATCTTTTGGACAGGATCGCGCTTGGTGAAGGATTGGCCGTAGAATCGCCCGAGAGGATCGCTGCTGCCCTTTATCAGGCCTGTATGTATCTTCACGAGGAGACCAAGTCTACGGCACTTGTGCCTCAGGATGTGAGAAAGAGAGCGATTGAATACATTAATGTTCGCGAGACAAAGCTTACTTCGGAACAGTTCTCTGAATTGTTCAGGGAAGCAGCGCAGACCGCGATCGATGATAAGCGCATTGCCATTTACAAGTATGAAGACGGCAAGTGTGTAGCATGCGATGTGGAAGATCCTGATGCTAAGTTTGCCACCATGAGTTATTTCGCGTCTGAGCTCGCCATCGAAAGACGCATCAATGAGATGCTAAAGACTAAGACCGATCCGCCTGCCAGGGATGAGAGTGACAGGATACTTTCTGAAGTCGCTTCTGATCTGGGCATCATACCGGATAAGTCACAGCTCGATGCTCTTTATCTTTGCATGTACAGCCCCGTCAGCATTATTACAGGCGGCCCGGGTACGGGGAAGACCACGATCATGGGTATCCTGGGTGAATACTTCAGGAGAAATAAGATAAGCTGTCTTTTCGCGGCGCCTACGGGAAGAGCTGCCAAGAAGCTCTCGGAGGCCAGCGGCTACGAAGCATTTACCATTCACAGACTTCTCGGAGTAAGAAGGACGATCAATTCCGATGAAGAAGACCTTCTTCCGGATGACAGGGCAGGCCAGTATAACAGTCTCCTTTTTGTCCACGGAAAAGATAATCCTTTGGATTGCCGTGTCATCGTTGTAGATGAGATGTCCATGGTCGATACGATGCTCTTCAGACACTTTCTTGAAGCGACAGCAAAGGGCACATCCGTAATACTTGTCGGAGATCCTGACCAGCTGCCTTCTGTAGGATGCGGCGATGTCTTAAGGGACATCATCTCGTGCAATTCGATCCCGAAGGTAAAGCTTGAAGCTCTGCACAGGCAGTCTGATGACGGCACCATTGCTTCAAATGCAGGACTTATCCTGAACGGCAAAGAGCCTAAGAGCGTGGGTGACGATTTTGAGATCATCAGCTGCAAGACTGAAGAAGAGGCGAGCGAGACGATATCGCGCCTTATTGTAGAGCATATGAAGGAAGATATCATATGCCTTACACCTACCAAGAATGAGAATGTCGCTTTAGGAACGGTTCAGCTTAACAAGATGATCCAGGCTCTTGAGGTAAAGGATGAACTGAAGGTCCTTAAACGTGGCCAGAGCCTTACGCTTCATGTAGGTGACCGCGTAATGCAGAATAAGAATGACTATTCGACGGAATGGCTTGATCCTTTGTCGGGCGAAGTCCAGCAGGGTATCTTCAATGGCGAACTGGGTGTCATAAGTGATATCAATCCTTTGAATTCATCGGTCAGCATTGCTTTTGATGAAGGCAAGATCGTTGAGTATAAGGGAAAGCTTCTTGAGAACATAGAGCTCGCTTATGCGGTCACGGTGCATAAGTCACAGGGCTGTGAATTTGACAGGGTAATTATCGCGCTCGGCAAGATGAATCCGCTGCTTTATAAGCGCAGCCTGCTTTATACAGCGGTGACCAGGGGCAGGATGAATGTCACTATCGTCGAAGTCGAAGGGACTCTTAACAAGTTCCTGAATGCCCCTAAAGATGATGTAAGACAGACCTGCTTAAGAGATCTTCTTAAGACTGTTGACCATCGAAGGAATAAGTAATGGGAGCTGCATCTAAAAACACCATTGATACAGGATTTGTAAATGAGATAAGAGACGCGCTAAAAGGCGCCATTGATCTTATCCTTCCTTACAGATGTGCTGTTTGCGGAGGTATCTCAGATACCGAAGACAGATTTGAAGCCTATAACTCGCTTTATAAGGATCTGTTCGGACAAAGACCGGATCTTCATATCTGCGGTAAATGTCTTTCTTCGCTTAATATTCAGGACGAAGACCGCAGGTGGTTTCTGTGTCTTTCCAATCCGGTCGCCGGTGATCCGTGCCCGGGACTTCCTCTTTATATGCCGTTTGAATACAGGGGGCTGGTTGAGCAAATACTTCCCAAGATAAAGTTTGGCAAAAAATACGAGCTCGCAAGATTTTTCGGATGCGTTCTAGGCTCCGCGATCAAATGCGAAAACATATCGGCAGATCTTATAGTTCCTGTCCCGTTGTCAAGCAGGCGTTTGGAAGAAAGAGGCTTTAATCAGGCCGGGGAGATTGCTTATCCTTTAGCCAGACTAAACGGCATTCCATATGCTGACGACTGTCTCATAAGAGTAAGAGATACGATGCGCCAGTCGGATATATCAGATAAAGGATTGCGTGCCGTTAATGTCTCTAATGCTTTCAGTGTAAGTGAAGACTGGGATGTCACGGGGCTTACGGCTGTGGTTGTAGATGATGTTGCGACAACCGGTTCAACACTTCATGAGGCCGCCATTGCTTTATACAAAGCAGGTGCTTCAAAGGTCCTTTGCGCTGCTTTTGCAGGAAACAGAAGTCTGAAGAACGCCGAGCCGTTCTAAATCAAAAATATTTGCATATTGCACAAAACAACAGATCAAATTTCTGTCGGCTGATTCCCGAGAATCGCAGCCCCTAGTTGTATAATGTATTTGGGATAATAAGAATATAGCGGGGTCAATGGTATGATAAAAGTCAGACCTATTTCTTTTGTTATGGCTTTAATTTTGCTTATAACAATGCTTCCTTCATGTTCGTCAGTAAAGAAAGGGAGCAATGTAGTTAAAGCTGATGATCCATGGTATGAGACGACCAGGTTTAAATTGGAGAAAAATCTCAAGCCGACTGATCAGGAAGCCGATTCTGTACTCTGTGCAGGCGATGACAAATTGTTTTTCGCGTATTGCTACTCCGGTGACATGTGGGGCACCAGCATAACAAAACTTGATACCTATGATTATGACGGCAATCTGATCGGCAGCCGGAAGATCACTTGTCCATCTTTGAACGGTTTTCGTATTGGCAGGATATATTCACTGAGCAGTAATCCGGACGGAAAGACTATCGATGCGATCCTCTATTATCAATCCGACAGTTCGCGTGGCCATGCATTTGCCAAAATCGATATTGAGACCGGAATAGTTTCTGACATTAAAAATGCTTTTGGCGGTGAAGCTGCGAATGGCCCGGGTGACGGAGTTTACACCATTACGAGTATAGGCGATTATCAGATTGCGGAGCTTGGAACTTCCGCTTCAGATATTGGCGGTTATGTTTTGTATCTATACAAGAATACTGAGTTTGTAGCTGTGCTTGATATGTCAACCGTAAATATAATCTATTTGTTCGATGGTTTTTCAATAGATGTGTCTTCTGATTCTCTGTTTGTCGTAGGTTGTGAAAAGGCCGATATCATTACTATGGAATTTGATCTGAGAAACGGGAAGCTTAAGAATAAGAGCGTGTTGCTGGCATCAGACGATAACGAAATAAACTTTGCTGAATTTATAGCAACGGATAAAGGTGAACTGTGCAAGATCGACTCGTTCGGAAACATCTCTAAGGTCGATTTCAGCACTGCGACGGCTAAGACAATAATCGATACAAACTGGTATGCACCACGTTATTCGCTGGTTGAAACTGATGAACGGTTCTATACTTCCAGGGTAATCAGTTGTTCCGAAGAAAGAACGGTCATCTTAGACAGTGAGACGACCATGTATGGAATCGGCGATTTGGAAACGGTACAGTATGCCAGGGTGTTAACAAAGGCAGATAAGAATCCTCACGCGGGAAAGCAGATAATCGAACTTGCATTGCCTCTTGATACAGGACTTACAGAATATCTTGCTCAATCCATTTATGCATTCAACGAGACTGATGAAGAGTATGTCATAAGATTATGGGACAATTATAAGTCAGGATTCAATGTCGGACGGTCTTTAGGCAATATCAACATCGATGACGAGAAAATGTACCAGATGATACAAGACCTGAAGGGCGATGAAGCGCCTGACATTGCCATCGGGATCCAAAATAATTACGCAATGCGAGATGATGTCTTTATGGACCTGTCGGATTTCTTAGAGCCTGAGGTCGCGGAAAAGCAGTATTCCAATGTAATTGAAGCAGGAAGGATCGACGGCAAGCTGTACTTTCTTCCGGTAACTCTCGAAATAGAGGGCCTTGTCACGAATGAGGATCTGATAGGGACGGATTCTGTCGGAATTACTTTTAAAGACTTTGACAAGCTGATAGAAGAAGATATGTACGGCTTTTCTCCATACGATTATCCGTATTCAAATTACAATAACAAACTCTCGTTTTTCCTGTCTTGTATAGATACTAAAGGTGCCATCGATGGCCAGACTATTGAATTCGGCACAGAACAATTCCGTGCTGCGGCTGAATATGCGCGGGTCAACTTCACTTACGATGACGCAAAAAGCATGCCGGAAACTGACTATATGACTGAATTTAACAGGAACAGAGGAGAATGCTACTATGCTAAGATCGATGATTTCCTTGATTTTGTTCACGCATGCTACAGACAGGATGGCCACTACGTCATTATAGGCACTCCTTCCGTTGATGCATCCGGACCGAGATTCAAAGCCCTTGAGACGGTATCTGTATCAGCAACAACAGATGTCACTGACGGCTGCAAAAAGTTTATTAATTTTCTTTTCGCAGGCAGCGCATTCTTATCTGACGATTGTGAGTTCTGGCAGATCGTAACTAATAAGGAGATCATGAACAAAAATGTAGAGACACTTTGCGTTCGCAATAATGAGGCGCAAGAGCTGCTGATAAAGTCAAAAGAAAGCGGTGCTGTAAGAGATACAGCAGGAACGGAAAAGGCCGGAGGCTATAAGTTCGCGACAGAGGATATGTGTGAGAGTTTTATAAATAGTCTGTCGTCTATCTCAACATACTATTACGAGGATAAGAAGATCGTGCAATTTGTTTCCGAAGAACTGGCGCCGTATTATGCAGGCGACCGTTCGCTTGACGATGTCATATTGTACCTGAATGACAGAACAGCAAAATACGTAAGGGAAATGTAGTTTGCGTATTTGCATATAAAAATATTGGGATAATAAGAATTGTATGGGGAGGAAACTATGGGAAAAATCAGATTTTTATCAGCTGTAGTGGCTATCGCCATGCTGATGCCTATGCTGACTTCTTGTAAGTCAGGCAAGATAGGTAAAAAAGTAGTCAAAGAAGATGATCCCTGGTACGAATCGACCAGGTTCGAGCTTTCACAAGACCTGGAACAGTACAACTGTATTGCTGGAGCGTACGAACTGTGTTCAAGCACTGACAAAGTGTTTTACTTATATTGCTTTAGCAAAGACGGTTGGGCCACCACTACAACAGTCATTGATGCTTATGATTTTGATGGCAATATGGTTAGCCGTACGTATGTATCGTATCCGGATGAAGTCACAATTACTAATATCGAGGCAGTGCACGCGGATCCTGAAGGGAAAACTATAAGTGCGGTTGTTGAATTTTATACTGATACTTCCTATGGTCCTGCGTTTATAGATATTGATACAGAAACCGGAAAAACATCAAACATGAAGGAACTCATAAATTTTAAAACTAAGCCGATAATAAAAGATCACGCTTTTATGATGTTTTCCAATGCCGGTGCGTATGATTTGGTTTTTTCGTTGATCGGACGCTCCGGCGGAACCAAAACGCCATATCAATTGTTATTATTCAAGGACTCAGAGTTTGTTTGTGAACTTGATTGTTCGGCTACGAACGTCAGAGATTTATATTTTGGTTTTTCGGTAGACGAATCCGCAAATTCCTTGTATGTAGCAGGGCTTGAAGATAATGATAACGTGAGTGTTGAATTCGATTTGAGCACCGGGGCACTTAAGAGCGAAAAGTCTTTTATGGAGATGAGTGATAACGAGGTTAATTTCTCGGACTATACTGCAACTTCTGATGGCGATATGTGTAAGATGGATTCGCTCGGAAATATCATGAAGATCGATATTAGTTCCATGACTCCTAAGACGATGGTTGATAACGACTGGTACAATCCGCTTTTTTTACCGGTAACCATAGGCGACGATACTTTGGAAGATCGTTTTTTTGATTCGGAGATCTTAAGTTGTAATGAAGAAAGAACTGTCATCCATGAAATGGATATTTCTTTTTATGGAATGAATGATTATAGCCGTCGTGAATATATTACGGTAATTTCGAAGACTGATAAGAATCCTAATGCAGGTAAAGAGATCATCGAATTGGCGCTTCCTCCTAATTCGGTCATGTCAGAATATCTGGCTAAATCTATTTATGAGTTTAACCAATCAGACAATGAATACCTGATCAGAATATGGAGCAAGAACGATGCCGGATTAACAATAGGCAGAACACTTGTAACTGTCAGCGAGGACGACCAGAAAATATTTGAGATGATCCAGGACCTTAAAGGCGATGACGCCCCTGACATTGCCATCAGCATCCAAAAGAATTATGCAATGCGCGACGATGTCTTTATGGACTTGACCGGATTCCTTGATCAGGAAATCTTGGACAAACAGTTTAGTAATATCATCGAAGCCGGAAGGATAGACGGCAAGCTGTATTTTTTGCCTGTAACATTGGAGATAGAAGGACTTGTTACAAATGTGGACATCATAAAAGACGGTGCAGTCGGAATAACTTTTGATGAATATGACAAGATGAAAAAAGATTATTTGTATGGTTATTCGCCATATGATTATCCGGACTCAACATCCTTTAACAGAAACTCATTTATTCTTTCTTGTATAGATACTAAGAGCGCCATCGAAGGCGAGAGTGTTAACTTCGGTACGGAACAGTTCCGCGCCACTATCGAATACGCAAAAGATAAGTTTAAGTATGAGGATGAAGCCAGTACGCCGAAAGAATTTATACAAGACTATAACCGGAACAGAGGCGAATGCTATTACAAAAAGATGAGTTATTATCTTGATTTTGTACATGCCTGCTATAGATCTAATGAAAACTACAGGATCATCGGAACACCTTCCGTAGATGCATCCGGTCCGAGATTCAAAGCTCTTGAGACGATATCCGTTTCCGCTGAAACAGACGTTGAGGAAGGCTGCAAAAAGTTTATTAATTATCTTTTCTCCGGCGCTGCTTTTGATTCCGAAGAATGTGATTTTTGGGAGATAGTAACTAATAAGGAGATCATGGCCAGGAACATTGATTATCTGACGATCCGCAACAACGATGCATATGAGGCTCTCGTGCTGGCGAAAAGGAGCGGCGCCATAATGCAGACTGCAGGTGCTGAAAAGGCATTTGGTGATAAGATTGCGACAGATGAAATGCGTGACAGTTTCCTAAACAGCATGTCAACGATATCAACCTACTATTACGAAGATCACAAGATCGTAGAGTTCGTGCTTGAAGAGATCGCGCCTTATTATGCCGGTGACAGGACGCTTGATGAGACAATAACTGTTTTGGATGACAGAGTCACGCGTTATGTCAGGGAGATGTAAACGGTCTTAAATCTCAGGCTACGCCTAAGATCCTTAGCAGGCTTGCGGTAAATACATACAGGAAATCGATCATGCCGGCTGCGAGTACGAGTACCAGCCAGACACGCTTAACGCTGAATTTCTTATTCTTGCGGAGCTCATCGTGAAGAGGGGTAGTAATGTTCTTGAACAGAATTACCTTCCTCTTGGTGAGTCTTCCGACAGTGATCTTCAGGATCGAGATTCCGCCGTCACAGAGGAAGGGGAGTCCGATGATGAAGTAAAGAAGCGGAACACGGCAGTAGATCGCGAAGAAAGCTATGAAGAAGCCAAGAGACCTTGAGCCTGCGTCGCCCATGAGCATTTTCGAAGGGTGGAAGTTATAAAGCAAGTAGGCAAGGATAGTAGGAATGAATGTGATCGAGACAAGGATAGCATTGTCATCGATCAATGAGTCAGCCATAAATGCGAGAAGGAATGTCGTGAATACACCGAGAAGCGAGAGTGTGCCGGACAGGCCGTCGATTCCGTCGGTGGCATTGGTTGCGTTGATAGATACGATGAAGAGGATAACCGCGAGAACATAGAAGAGCACGGGGTTAAGGTCGAAATATGTGCCTGTGATCGCGATATATACGCGTGTGCCGAAGAAATGAACGCAGATAAAAGCTGCGACCAGGGATACTGCTACGTCAAGAGCGCCCTTGATATATTCGTTCCAGGGATTCTTGGATCTGTCATCGAGCCAGCCCGTTACCATCTCGGCAAGGACTGCAATAAGACCTAAGCCCAGACCTGTTACAGCGTTGCCGCTCTCAAAGAAGCCCTTTTCGGAAGTGACGGGGTCAATGATGAAGCAGATAACAGCTGAAATGATCAGGAAAACCAGGATAAAGTAGAAGCCGACACCTGTAGGTTTGCCGACATTGACCTCTGAGCCCTGGGCAAATTTACGGCCGCGGTCGTGGCCTAAGATCAACTTCTCACCCGGAAGGAATCTGAGAAGAATCATTGTAATGGCAAAGCCAGCAACACAGCCGATAGCCATTTTGTAGATAAAGTCCATTAAAACCGCCCTCGCTCAAAAGGTTTTTGCGTCGAAAAGCATTATACCGCACTATTATATATAAGAAAAATGTCAAATCATTCAATATTTGGTCGGGTTTTACTCGTAGTAGTTAGCCAAATGTGTTAACATATTTTCTTGTTATAAGGAGTATGAACATATGGATTACAAAGATTTAATCGCTTCAAATTTATCTGATTGTACCGGTCTGGACAAGGCTCAGGTATTTGGTCTTATCGAGATCCCGCCCAAGCTCGAGCTTGGAGATTATGCTTTTCCTTGCTTCGTTCTGGCCAAGACCCTTCACAAGGCTCCGCCCATGATCGCTAACGAGCTTAAGGAAAATCCCGAGCTTATTAAGGGCTTTGACGGTGCTGTTACCGTTGATACGGCAGGTCCTTACATCAACTTCAGGATCGACAAGGGTATCCTTGCCAGGAATGTCGTATCTGAGATCATCGAAGCAGGCGACCAATACGGCAATAAGAACATCGGTGAGGGTAAGAACGTCATTATCGAGTTCTCATCCCCGAATATCGCCAAGCCTTTCCATGTAGGCCATGCATTTACGACGATCCTCGGCAATTCTCTGTCGAACATCTATACAAGACTCGGCTATAACGTCATCAGATTCAATCACCTGGGCGATTACGGCACACAGTTCGGTAAGCTCATTACTGCTTACAGACTCTGGGGTGACGAGCAGGCCATGCAGGATAACCCGATCGACGAGCTCACCAGGATCTATGTCAAGTTCCACGATGAGTGCAAAGTAAGTGAAGAGCGCGAGAAGGAGCTTGAAGATACAGCAAGAGACAACTTCAGAAAACTCGAAGAAGGCGAGGCTGAAGAGGTAGCACTCTGGAAGCGCTTCAGAGACTTGAGCCTTGAGGTCTTTGAGAAGACCTATAAGAGAATGGGCATCAAGTTCGATAACTATAACGGCGAGTCATTCTATTCTTCAAGGATCCCCGCTGTTGTTGAGATGCTCGAAGAAAAGGGCCTTCTTGAAGAGAGCGAGGGCGCCAAGGTCGTTAAGCTCGATGACGAAGGACTTCCCCCGTGCCTCGTAGTAAAGAGCGACGGTACCACTATCTATGCTTCCAGAGACCTGGCAGCAGTGCTTTACAGACATGAGAAATTCAATTTCTATAAGAATATCTACGTTGTAGGACTTCCCCAGCAGCTTCATTTCAGACAGGTTTTCGCTGTTTTGAAGAAGGCCGGATATGATTTCGCCGATGACTGCGTACATGTAGGCTTCGGACTTCTGAAGTTCAAGGACAACACGGCATTCTCAACACGTGCGGGAAATATCATAAAGCTTGATGATTTCCTTGATAAGACAACGGAGAAGACAGCTGAGATCATCAGAAAGAACAGCGAGCTCAGAGGCGGCGACATGACCGACGAGCAGATCGCTGAAGTATCTGAAGTAGTTGGCCTCGGTGCCGTTACATACACATATCTCAAGGCCGGAAGAGAGAAGGATATCTTCTTTGACTGGGACGATATGCTTGATTTTGAGGGCGATACCGCTCCTTACCTCATCTACACATATGCGAGGATCAAGTCCATTCTCCGTAAGGCTGCTGATGCAGGCGTAGCAGGCGGTTCGATCGATTCTGCCGCTAAGCTTACGGCTGAAGACGAATATGCGGTAATCAGAAGCCTTGCAGACTTTAAGGACGCTGTAGTTAAGGCAGCTGAGAGCTATGAGCCTTTCATGATCTCACGCCAGATCGCTCTTATTGCAAGGAACTTCAACCGTTTTTATAACAATTCAAGAATCCTCAATGTCGAAGACGAAGAGGTCAGAGACGCACGTCTTAAGCTCTGCGAGGCAGTAAGTGACTGCCTCAAGTCAGGCCTCGATATGCTCGGAATCGGCGTAGTTGAGAAGATGTAAGTGCTAGAAAGGGCGAACACAGTGGATAACACAACTAACAGTTCGGTACCTGATTTTAAGGATCTTAAGTATTCAAGACCTGATCTTGATAAGTTTACTGAGACCGTAAGGAATGTCAGGCTCAGATTGATGACTGCAAAGACATCGGAAGCTGCAGATGAAGCGATCGGCGAATATGAGCTTGCCATCAGCTCATTTGACACGCAGTATGCGCTTTGCCAGATCCTTCATGACCTTGATACTTCCAATGAGTTCTATAACACCGAGCTGGAGTTTTTCGATGAGGCCTCCGCAAGAGTGCAGGAGCTTTCATCTGCCGTATTATCCGGACTTCTTACCTGTCCCTGCGCTGATACGCTTAAGGTCAAGTACGGCCCCATGATCTTCCGCAAGGCCAAGAACCAGAGGGAGATTATCTCAAGCGAAGTTATCGATGATCTTACTGAGGAATCAAAGCTCGAAAATGAGTATTCCCAGAAGCAGTCCGAAGCAGAGATCATTCTTGGCAAAAAGACACTTAACTTGAGCCTTATCCAGCCATATCTGGAATCAACGGACAGGAACGTAAGACGCAGTGCATGCAAGGCTCTTGATGCTTACTATATGTCCCGTAAAGAGACCTATGACAAGATCTACGACGATCTTGTTAAGGTGAGGACTACTGCAGCTAAGAAGCTCGGATACCAGAGCTTTACCGAGCTCGGCTATAAGCGCATGGAGCGCTACGATTACACGAGAGAAGAAGTAGCCGCATTCAGGGAGAATATCAAGAGATATATCGTGCCTCTTACGACTCAGATAAGAAAGCTCCAGCAGGAAAGACTTAAGGTCGATGAGCTTATGTTCCACGATCTTCCGTGCCTTTTTGCAGAGGGTAATCCGGCACCTGTCATCAACAAAGATACTTATAAAGACGCTGCAGGCAAGTTCTTCAGAAAGATCTTTGATGCCACGCCCAGTTTCTTTGATGTATTGTCAGAACACGGTTATACCGATCTTCTGTCACGTCCTTCGAAGTCCACGGGCGGCTACTGCATGTATCTTGAAGACTACTGCATTCCCTTTATCTTCATGAACGGCAACGGCACATTCGATGACGTCGCTACAGTGGTTCATGAGGGCGGTCACGCTTATGCGGCTTTGTCAGGCGCTGAGTCATCTCCTTTTGTAGAGTGCTTATCTCCGACGCTTGAGACATGTGAGATCCATTCGACATCTATGGAATATATGTCTTATCCTTTCATGGATATTTTCTACGGCAAGCAGGCTGACCAGTACTGCGAGCTCCATATGACTGAAGGCCTTTTGTTCCTTCCTTACGGCTGTATGGTCGACGAGTTCCAGCATATCGTATATGACAATCCCGACATGACTCCCGAAGAGCGTCATGCGGCCTGGAAGCAGCTTGAAGAGACATACCAGCCCTTCATCAAATACGATGAGAACGACACGCCTTTCCATGCTATGGGCGGCGCCTGGATGAAGAAGGATCACATCTTCACAACACCGTTCTACTATATCGATTATTGTCTTTCACAGATATGCGCTCTTGAGCTCTGGGACGAATCAAGAGTGGATATGAAGGAAGCTCTGGAGAAGTACAATACGCTCTGCCAGCTTGGCGGAAGCGATACATTCCTTAATCTTATAAAGAAGGCCGGCATCGAATCACCGTTTAACGTCGACGTTATCAAGCGTCTGGCATATACCTGCGCGGACTTCCTTAATCTGTGAGGCCTTGAGATGCAACTCCCTGAGAGCTTTGTAAATGAGATGAATGATTTCTTCTCGCGTTACAAGTATGTACCGCAGGAAGGATTCTATGACAGCTTTGATAAAGAACCTTTGAAGGGCATCCGTTTCTCGCGATCGAAAATCTCTTCTAAGGACCAGGAGAAGGCTCTTTTATCCGACATGAACGAGGACATCACTCCTGTCTCATGGTGCGACGGCGGCTACTATGTAAATAACGAGCCCGGCGGAAAAGATCCTCTCTATCACGCTGGTGTTTACTATCCTCAGGAGCCTTCAGCCATGCTGCCTGCGCAGGTAATGGCGGCAAAGCCCGGAGAGATAGTGCTTGACCTCTGTGCTGCCCCCGGCGGCAAAGCATGCAGACTGGGCGAAGACATGAGAGGGCAGGGCATCCTGGTCGCAAATGAGATCAGCTTCGAGCGTTCCAAGGCGCTGCTGCGCAACATCGAGCGCTCCGGTATCGAAGGACTCGTCATCCTTAATGAGACCCCCGAGAATATCGCTGACAGGCTTCCGTTATTCTTCGATAAGATCCTTATCGACGCTCCCTGCTCGGGCGAAGGCATGTTCAGAAGGGACAAGGGCACCACAAAGAGCTATATGAACTACGGGCCTAAGGTCTGTGTTCCTTTGCAGGAATCGATACTTGAGGCGGCTGACAAATGCCTTAAAGAAGGCGGTTCCATTGTTTATTCCACATGTACATTCTGTGTAGATGAAGACGAAGGACAGATCGCTTCGTTTATCTCACGCCACCCTGAATACCACGTTAAGGCACATCCTGAGATAGAAGGCGTTACTCATGCAGGCGAAGACTCAATTTTGCCGGGCTCTATGAGGATCTGGCCTCATTTATCTGAAGGCGACGGCCATTTCTGCGTTCACCTCATTAAGGGCAAAGAAAAGGATTTGAGATCGGCTGAAGAATACCTTATCAGGGATGTCGTAGGCAGCAAGGACAAGAATGCCGAAGCAGCTTTGAGCGTGCTTGATGAAGTGCTGTCTGAGGGCGGCAGGGAAGAGCTTCTTACGGGGCGTTTTGTAAGCCACGGGACAGGCCTTTTTAAGATGACCTTTGACGAGAAGATCTTTAAGGGCCTTAAGGTAGTAAAGACAGGCCTTTATGTGGGTGATCTTAAGCCCTTGAAGTCCGGAAAGAAGGTTTTCGAGCCTTCCAACAGCATAGCGCTGACTCTCGGCAAAGACGCGATCAGGGACGATTCGTACATGTCACTTGGCAGAGACGATGACAGGCTTACAAAATATTTAAGGGGCGAGACAATATCGATCCTGCCTGATGACGGGCTCAAAGCATCGGGTACGATAATCGTCGGAATAGGCAGTTTCCCCTTAGGATTTGCGAAGATCAACGGACAGACTGCGAAAAATATGTATCCCAAAGCATGGAGGCTTATATGACAAAAGAATTCAAACTCATTCTTGCTACTTCAAATAAGGACAAGGCAAGAGAGATTGCAGAGATATTAAGTGACACGCCTTTTGTTGTCTCGACAATGAAGGAAGAGGGATTTAACCCTGATATAGTAGAAGACGGCAAGACTTTTGAAGAGAATGCGCTTATAAAAGCCAGAGCGGTGCATGCACTGGCTCAGAATGCCTATGTTATGGCTGATGATTCGGGCCTTTGCATAGACGCGTTAGACGGTGCGCCGGGCATTTATTCGGCCAGGTTCTGCGGTGAGGACTCCACATATCCCGAGAAATTTGCCAAGATCTTCGAGATGCTCAAGGACGTGCCTGAAGAGAAGAGGACTGCCAAGTTTGTGTGCAGCATCGCTGTCGTAAGGCCTGACGGCTCTGAATTTACGGTAAGAGGCGAAGTCTGCGGCGTATTGCACGAGAAGCCCATGGGTGACGGGGGATTCGGCTATGATCCTATCTTCTATGTTCCTGAATTCGGCATGACCACCGCCCAGATGACCAAGGAGCAGAAGAACTCCATAAGCCACAGGGGAAAAGCTTCAAGAGCAATGGCTGAAAGGCTTAAAGCAGATTTATCCTAATATAAATATATTTAGATTGAAAACAGGGCTTAATCGTGCTAATATTGTCAGGCGCGTACAAATGTCCGCCGTGGAAAGTACTGTATCGCGAAAATCTCGAGGAAAGGACAAATAAATATGCCCCAGGATAACCCCGAATATTTTCTCGTCGATAAGAGAGTCCTGCCTGAAGTTTTCATAAAGGTAATGGAAGTCAAGCAGCGTCTTAATACCGGTGAATCCACTTCCGTAAATGAGGCCGTCAGAAAGACCGGTCTTTCAAGAAGTGCTTACTACAAGTACAAGGATTCCGTTTTGCCGTTCTATGAGGCGGCAAGAGGCAAGAAGGTTACGCTTCTTCTCTCTGTAGAAAACTTCCAGGGAATCCTTTCTGAGATCATCAGAACGATAGCAGAGTCACGCGCGAATATTCTGACTATCAACCAGAATATTCCGATCAACGGTCTGGCAGACATCTCGATCTCCATCGAGACAGTATCAATGTACGGCACCGTTGACGACATAATCAATGATATTTCTAAGCTCGCAGGCGTGCGCAAGTGCATGGTGCTGAGCAGGGAATAAGGAAAGGAAACAGTAAGAAATGGCAATTAACATCGCAATTTTGGGATTCGGAACGGTCGGCTCGGGTGTAGCCGAGACGTTGGACATCAACAAGGATGTTATCAGAAAGCGTATCGGACAGGAGATCAACGTTAAGTATATCCTTGATATCAGGGATTTCCCTGACAGCAGGTTCGCTGATCTCGTAACACATGATGCTGACGAGGTATTTACAAGTGATATCAAGATCGCCGTTGAGACGATCGGAGGCGCAAGAGTAGCTTATGAGTATACTAAGCGGGCTTTGTCTGCAGGAATCAGCGTCGTAACGTCCAACAAGGAGCTCGTTTCCACACACGGCCCCGAGCTTATTGAGATCGCTTACCAGAATAATTGCTGCTATTACTTCGAGGCTGCCGTTGGCGGCGGTATCCCGATCATCAGACCTTTGTATAAGTGCCTTGCAGCCAACAAGATCACAAAGATCGCAGGTATCGTTAACGGTACGACAAACTACATCCTTTCCCAGATGAAGAATGAGGGAATCGATTTTGATACTGCCTTGAAGCAGGCTCAGGCTAACGGTTTTGCCGAAGCTAATCCGTCTGCTGACATAGAAGGCATCGATGCACAGAGAAAGATATCCATCCTTTCTACGATCGCTAACGACGGCGCGTATATCGCTCCTGAGTCGATCTCTGCAGAGGGCATATCGGCAGTTACGACGGCTGACATGGAGTTCGCTGCTTCCATCGGCTGCGACATCAAGCTTATCGCTCTTTATGAAGCAGGCGACAAGCCCGTTGTCTATGTCGCTCCCACGCTCGTTGACAAGAGCAATCTCCTGTACAACGTCTGCGGCGTTTTCAATGCGATCATGGTAGACGGCAACAGCTTGGGCCAGGCTATGTTCTACGGCCAGGGCGCAGGCACGCTCCCTACGGCTTCTGCGGTTTGCGGAGATATCCTCGAGGTTGCTGCTACGAACGGCAAGCCCACTGAAGACAGAAACTGGACCAAGGAAAGCGTTGAAGTAACTCCTTACGATGAGATCGTCTCTGATATCGTTATCAGAGCAGATGCTTCCAAGACGGTAGAAGGCTATGAGAGCTGCGCTTTGTCCGATGAGGCAGTCCTCGTTAAGGGCATCAGGCATAAGGATATTGCTGACCTTGTCGCTAAGACTGGCGCTAAGTCCTGGATGCACTATCTGAAGTAATTCTTAGGGGTCGCCCCCCTAGGAACCTCGAAAAGCATATGGATAACATTAAGGTTTTTATTTGCGAAGACGAAAGCATCGTGCGTGAAGGATTGCGCGATATGATCCCGTGGGAAAAGTACGGGTTCGAATTCGTCGGTGATGCGCCGGACGGAGAGATGGCGCTGCCCATGATCCGCAAATTAAAGCCTGATGTCATCATCACCGATATCACGATGCCTTTCATGGACGGTCTGTCACTTTGCAGGATCGTCATGGGAGAGCTTCCCAATACCAAGATAATCATCATAAGCGGATACAGCGACTTCGAATATGCCCGTAAAGCCATTGAATTGGGAGTAGAGCAGTATCTGTTAAAGCCGGTCACACGTGCCGACATGATCAAGGCATTGGAAGGCATCAAGCAGAAGATCACTGAAGAATCCGAGCAGCTGAACTACATCAGCAAATACGAGCAGGAATTCAAGAAGTTCGAGCGATTCTCTCACAGGGCTTTTTTCGAGAAGCTCGTAGAGGGCTCTTTGTCTGTGCAGGATATCTATGAGCAGGCAAATGAGCTTCATCTTAATCTGACAGCAAACGGCTATAACCTCGTTATCTTTACGATCAGTGACGCGAACCAGTCAGGCTATGCTGACGATGCGGCCAACGTCATGGAGAGCCTTTTCAATCACTTCATGCAGTACCCCGATTACATCCTTTTCAGATGCAATCTGCTTTCTTATGCGGTCCTTATCAAGGGTGATGCTGATGATCTCACGCAGCTGGGTGACCGTTGTGTAGACATGATCAGGCAGCATTGCGAAGAGGCTGATTCGGATCTCGAGTGGTATGCGGCAGTAGGTGTGCCGACTAACAGACTGAGCGGGCTTTCGCGCTGCTATGCAGATGCCAACAGAGCTTTTGCCTACAGGCACCTTTTCCCTGAGAAGCACATCTTCACATCGGAATTCTTTAAGACAGAGCAGTATGCCCCGAATACTAAGGATCTTGATTCATTGGACGTTGCAAAGCTCGATCCGATGATCATAAGAAACTTCGTAAAGAACGGCACACAGGCTGAGGTCGAATCTTTTGCTGATGAATATATCGCGAGCATCGAGATATTAGAGAATAACTTCCTGTTCAGATATTATCTTCTCGTAAGCATCAGGGTTAATGTCGAGCTGGCTCTCAGAGAGACCGGAGTAGAAGATCCGGACATCAATTTCCTGATGCCTTCTGTCGATATGGATATTGCTACAGAAGAGATCAAAAACAGATTTGTGGAATACCTTAAGTCTGCGATCACTCTGCGTGATGCCGAGGCGATGAAGAGAAGCAGCGACATTATCGACAGCGCGCTGCGTTATATTGACAGTCATTATACGGATGAAGACATTTCGCTCGATTCCGTTGCCATAGCGAGCAACATCAGTGCGAATTACCTGTCTGCGCTGTTCAGCCAGAAGGTAGGATTATCTTTTGTCGAATACGTTACCAAGAAACGAATGGAAAGAGCCAGACAGCTTCTGCGCAAGACCGATAAGAGATCGGGCGAGATAGCAGGCGAGGTAGGCTACAAGGATCCGAGATATTTCTCATTCGTCTTTAAGAAAAAGCACGGCTGTACGCCCAGCCAGTACCGTAACGGAGAGACAGAGGAAGAATGACGAAGCTTCGCGAGCTGTTTAAGTCAGAATCGATCCGGGGCAAGATGTCCAGGCTGCTCATGCAGATGTTTATTCCTATCACGCTTATCTTTGTAATCATGATCGCGATGGTGCTCACGCGTAACATCATGTTTGCGTCTGTTAACGGCAACATTGCCGATGCTTCGGGCTTCAACCGTGAATTCAAGGAAGAGGTAGACCTTGAGATGTATCTGTACGTTACGGGCAGTAACGACGAGATACCGTGGGAAGATGTTAACTCGGCAAGAGAGCTCGCAGAGAACCTTCTCGAGAGAACCAAGAACGAAGACAGCCGCAAGGCGATGAAGAACGTTCTCATGCTCTGCGACAACTTGAGCGAATACATGAACCAGATCGAGCAGACCGAGCAGTACGATGAACGTATGAATCAGCTCGAGACTAATATCTACGGCATTACACAGCTCATCGAGGATAACTTCTACTCATATCTCTATCACGAGGCCGGAGAGCTTGCGAGCATCCAGAAGCAGCTCGACTACTGGCTTATGGCCGAGATCGCATTCGTTATCATCGTGATCGTTGTGGTCACGCCTATCGTTCTCAAGCGCGCGTTCAAGCTCAGCAGGAGCATCACGGATCCCATCATCGAGATGAACAGCCGCGTTGAAGCCATCGGTGACGGTGACTTGAGCGCGCATACGCCTGTTAAGACAGATGACAGGAATCTCGCGCTCCTCTCACTCGGAATCGAAGACATGGCGGAGAGACTCAGCAAACAGATCGAGCTCAACCGTCAGGAACAGATCCATTTAAGAGAGACCGAGCTTTCGCTGATCCAGGCACAGATCAACCCTCACTTCCTTTATAACACTTTGGATGCGATCGTATGGCTTATCGAGAGCGGTAAGAACGATCAGGCCGAGCAGATGGTAACGAGCCTGTCGCAGTATTTCCGTTCGTTTTTAAGTGACGGTAAGGAGATCGTTACGATAGAAGAAGAGACTAATCATATCAGAAGTTACCTTGAGATCCAGCAGGTACGCTACCGTGACATTATGGAATATGAGATCGAGGTCGATCCTGCGATAAACTGCTATAAGCTTCCGAAGCTTACCTTGCAGCCTCTGGTCGAGAACGCCATCTATCACGGACTTAAGCCTAAACGCGGCAAGGGTATGATAACCGTTACAGGCAACACCGACGGAGAGAAGATATTCCTTACGGTTAAGGATACCGGTGCGGGAATGGATGAGGAGCACCTCTTAAATCTCAAGTCGAAGATCAAAAACGAAGATACTACAAGCTTCGGACTGGTAGCCGCATATAAGCGTTTGAAGCTCCTTTACGGAGACGGATTCGATTTTGATGTCACCAGCGAAGCAGGTGAGGGAACATCGATCATGATAAGCATCCCGAGAAAGGCGGACATTGATAATGAAACGATTCTTTAGTCTTATCTTGTGTTTGGCTCTGGCTGTCAATATCGCTTCCTGCTCAGGCAAGAAGGAGCAGCCTAAGGATAAAGACCTTTATGTTATCGGCTTTTCACAGGTCGGTTCAGAATCAGACTGGCGGCTGGCTAATACTAAATCAATGGTCGATACTTTCACTGAAGATAAGGGCTATGAATTAAGGATGGAGAACGCGAAGCAGCGCCAGGACAACCAGTTCGCTGCGGTCCGTACATTCATTCTCGAAGGCGTTGACTGCATCATTATCGCGCCTACCGTAGAAGAGGGATGGGACACGATCTTAAAAGAGATCCAGGATGCGGGCATTCCGGTTATCATCATGGACCGTTCAGTTTCCGTAGATGATAAGAACCTGTATCTTACTAATTACGGTTCTGACTTCCTTGAGCAGGGCAATATGGCTGTCAGATGGCTCGAAAGCGAGACATCATCCATGTCTGCAGAAGACAATCTGAGGATCCTTCACCTCCAGGGAACATACGGCGCTACCGCACAGCTCCTTCGTACAAAGGCATTGGAAGTAGCAGTATCCCAGCATGATAACTGGGAATTTGCAGCCCAGCTCTACGGTGACTTTACGGAAGCAAAAGCTTATGAGGTCGTAACGGATTACTTAAGGAACGACAAGGATATCGATGTCATATACAGCGAGAACGATAATATGACTTACGGCGCGATGCGCGCATTGGAAGATGCGGGGATCACATACGGCAGGAACGGACAGGTCAGGATCATCTCTTTCGATGCTACGAAGAGAGCTCTGCAGTATTGCCTGGAAGGCAAGATAGATCTTTGCGTCGAGTGTAATCCTCTGCACGGCCCGGGAGTTGAAGAACTGATAACAAAATACCGCAACGGTGAGGAGATCCCGAAGCACGTATATGTCGAAGAGACGGCATTCACGTACTCAGATCTTACACAGGATTTTATTGATTCGAGAGAATACTGATATTTCTTAACCGCTGTTTCTTATGTGAAGATTCCAGCGTACAGGATCTATCCTTATCATCTTATGATCTATTGCCGAGAAGACTGCATCTGCAGCCGTTTGGGTAAGTTCTTTCCCGCTGTGTCCCAAAGATGTGATGCTTGCAGGATCTTTTGAACTGTAACTGTTCTCAAAGCTTACTACCGCGATGTCTTTTGGCACTGATCTGCCGCGCTTTTCGAGAGCTTTAATGAGTCTGAACGCTATCTCGTCGTTGTGGCATACTATCGCAGAACACCCGGGATCCATTTCTTTTATGAATCTTATAAGCATCTCATCGTCGCCTTTGACCAGCTTTTTCCTGTCACGGGCAGTGAAGAAGAAAGAGCTTTGCTCGTCAAAAACAAGACCGTATTCTCTGCATGCCTCGATATAGCCTTTATAACGCGTCAGACCGCGCGAATCATCGCACCGGAAGATGCAGCATGTCTTTTTGTGCCCGCACTCTTTAAGATGCGATACAAGCTTTATGGCGCCGTTAAGATCATCTTCTTTGATGCATACAGCGCCGGATGGCTCTGAATATGCAGAGTAGAGATAGATAACAGGAATGCCTTTTTTATTTATCTGTGTGATCAATTCAATATTCGGATTGGGGATCACATCTGATGTAGGCTCTATCAGGACAGCGGCAGGAGTAGTCTCAAGGATCTTATTGAGTGCTTCCTGTTCTTTAGCAAAAGAATGATCCGTGCTGTAACAGATAAGATCGTATTTTTTCTTCTTAAGAAGATCTTTTAACTGTGAGATAAATTCAGGTTTCTCATATTCATACTTGTCGCCTGTTATGAATACTACCGTATCCTGAAGACCGGATGAGCTGTCAGCTAAGTAAGATCCGCTTCCGCGCTTCTTTATAATAAGACCTTTTTGAACAAGCACATTAAGTGCGGCTCTTATGGTCTGTCTGCTGCAGCAGAAATCAGCACAAAGGGTCTCTTCGGAAGCGAGCCTTGTAATACCGGCCGCGCGCATACGGCGGAGCTCAGTCTCAAGCTGGTATGCGATCCGGAGGTATTTGTCTTCCATGCCAAGTCCCTTCATTGCTTTATTTGTTAGCTAAATTATAAGAAAACATATATGTGAACTTCATATCCGATAAATGCAAAAATCTTTAGATTCCGCGGGCTTAAAAAATCCTGATGCGAATAATTTATCGGCTTTGTTTACCGAAGATGAAATTTTTACATTCCAAGATTTATGTCTTTCGGCAAAATGCAATACGGACCTTGAAAGCCTTGTGTAATCTGCTCACAAGATTTTCGACAAGTTATCAAAAGATATCCAACAAAAACGGCCTGATTCAGTTCTTAAACATACAAGTTGTATGCCGCGAACGCGAAAAAACGGAAGTTGTATTTAGTCAGTTTTACCATTTGCGAAAGCCTGTATGAGATTCGTGGAACGCCCCGCTTGAAAATGGTTAAGTGTAGCCAGAGCACAGGATATGCCTGTGGTTCCAAGAAATTCATTATGAGAAATGAGGTAAGAAACATGAAAAAATTCATGAAGACTCTGCTTGCCGGTGCTCTCGCTCTTTCTATGACTATGGGCTTGGCAGCATGCAACGGTTCCGACAATAAGGGCGGCGACACAACACAGCCTGCTCCCACAGAGAGCAAGGAATCAGAAGAAGCTCCTGCTACACAGGGCGGTAACGACGGCGAACTCATCAAGGTCGGTATCATCAACAACGATCCTAACGAGTCAGGTTATCGTACAGCTAACGTAGAGGACATGAAGAAGGTATTTACAGAAGCTAACGGCTACGATGCAGATTTCTTCTACAGCCTTAAGAACGAAGAGCAGATCGCAGCAGCTCAGAAGTACATCCAGGACGAAGTTGATTATCTCTTGATCTCCGCAGCTGGTACTTCAGGTTGGGACGGAGTTCTTGAGCAGGCACAGAAGGCCGGCATCAAGGTTATCCTCTTCGACAGAACAATCGACGCAGACGAGAGCCTCTATGAAGCTTCCATCGTTTCCGACATGGCTAAGGAAGGCCAGCAGGCAGTTGATTGGCTCGCTTCCCAGGGTCTCGACGAATACAAGATCATCCACATCCAGGGCGTTATGGGTTCATCCGCTCAGATCGGCCGTTCCGGCGCTTTGGACGAGAAGGTAGCTGCAGAGGCTAACTGGAGCATCGTAGTTCAGCAGACAGCAGACTGGTCTGAAGAGACAGCTCAGCAGATCGTTCAGTCTGTTATCGACTCTAAGGAATCATTCAACGTTATCTATGCTGAGAACGACAACATGGCTAAGGGCGCAGCAGCTGCACTCGATAAGGCTAACATCTCTCACGGCGTAGGCAAGGACGTTATCATCATCGGTTTCGACTGCAACACATGGGCACTTGAAGAGCTCCTCGCAGGCAACTGGAACTATGACGGTCAGTGCAATCCTTTCCAGGCTTCCTACATTGACGACATCATCAAGAACGGCGTTAAGACTAAGGTAGTCATCATGGAAGAGAAGGGCTTCGACGCTAAGACAATCACACAGGAAGACGTTGATACTTACGGAATCTGATATTTGGTCCCCCACCCGAATTAAGCAGTAACCTTTAAACCAAATTGAAGATTTAGGACAGTGAATGTGCGATGCGATGCGTCTCATCGCATCGCACATTCTTTTCGTAAACAGAACACAAGGCAACAATAGCAGGAGGAAAATCATGGAAGATGGCGCAGTTTTGGAGATGCGTGGGATATCTAAATTTTTCCCGGGCGTGCGCGCTCTTGAGAATGTAGATTTCACTTTAAGAGAAGGCGAGATCCATGCTCTGATGGGCGAGAACGGTGCAGGTAAATCGACACTTATCAAAGTGCTTACCGGCGTATATCCAAAGGATGCAGGCGCTGTCTGGCTTAAAGGCACAGACAAGCCGATTAATATAAGATCACCGCAGGATGCACAGAATCATGGCATCGCTACGGTTTATCAGGAGATCACTCTTTGTCCGAACCTTACTGTTGCCGAGAATATGTATATCGGAAGAACAAGAGGACCTTTAACAAATTGGGGAGACATGAACAGAAGAGCCGGCAAGCTCCTCGATGAACTTGATATCCCGGTCAACCCCAAAGAACAGCTCGGCAACTGCTCGATAGCTGTCCAGCAGATGGTAGCGATTGCCCGTGCAGTCGATATGGAATGTAAAGTCCTTATCCTCGATGAACCTACTTCCTCATTGGATGAGCAGGAAGTACAGAAGCTTTTCGTACTCATGCGCGACCTTAAGAAGAAGGGCGTAGGAATCATCTTTGTAACGCATTTCCTTGAGCAGGTCTATGAAGTATGTGACCGCATTACCGTATTGCGTGACGGTAAGCTGGTCGGCGAATACATCATCGAAGATCTGCCCAGAGTCCAGCTCGTATCCAAGATGCTCGGAAAAGATTTCGATGACATGGCAGATATCAAGAGCGACTCAGATACAAATAACATCGTCCTTAATGAATCGCCCGTTTATGAGGCACGCCATCTTACCGGAACGACAGGTATCAAGCCGTTTGACTTTAAGATACATAAAGGCGAAGTTAACGGCTTTACCGGTCTTCTGGGTTCAGGAAGATCCGAGAGTGTACGTGCTATCTTCGGCGCCGACAGAGTAGCCGGCGGCAAGACCATGATGAACGGTAAGCCCGTCAGGATCAGAAAGCCTCTTGATGCTATGAAGCTTGGTATCAGCTATCTGCCTGAGGACCGTAAGAATGACGGTATCATAGGCGATCTCTCCGTAAGAGATAACATCATACTCGCGCTGCAGGTAATGAAGGGCTTCTTCAGACCTTTCTCCAAGGCACAGGCCGAAGCTTTTGCAGACGAATACATTAAATTGCTCAATATCAAGACTGCTTCTACAGATACACCGATCAAGTCGCTTTCCGGCGGCAACCAGCAGAAGGTCATCCTTGCAAGATGGCTCCTTGCAAATCCTGTGTATCTGATCCTTGATGAACCTACGAGAGGTATCGACGTAGGTACTAAGGTCGAGATCCAGAAGCTCGTTCTGAAGCTTGCTGCGGAAGGAAAGAGCGTTACGTTTATTTCTTCCGAGATCGATGAGATGATCCGCACCTGTTCACGTCTCATAGTCATGCGTGACGGTAAGGTCGTAGGCGAGCTTAAGGGCGACGATCTCAATCAAAATAAGATCATGGCAACAATTGCCGGAGGTGAACCTAATGTCAACTAATGAAGTAACAATAAGCTCTAAGAAGTCTTTTAAGAGCTTCTTGGGAAAGGTTGTACACAACCAGTTGTTCATTCCATTTGTAGCATTATTGCTTCTGGTATTGTTCAACCTTGCTGCAGACTGGTTCCTGCATGCTGACACATCATTTTTCGAGATCGTTCTTAAGCCGAGCTCAACAGGCTCCAAGATACTGTCGGGTAACCTTATTACCATTATCGACAATGCTTCCGAGCTGGCTCTGCTTGCTGTCGGAATGACGCTCGTAACTTCAGCTGCAGGCGGTCAGGATATTTCCGTAGGCGCAACTATAGCGATTGCAGGATCTACTGTTCTCAGAATAGTTAAGGGATACGCTCCTGATATTTCCGGCGGCAAATTTGCAGTTGTTATGATATGTTCTTTCCTCTTGTGTGTGGTTGTCTCTGCAGCATTTGGTGCTTTCAACGGTATGCTTGTAGCTGTTTTCAAGATACAACCGATGGTCGCGACATTGATACTGTTTACGGCAGGACGTTCGATAGCAGCTTGGATTAATAATAACGATAATATCTCGATCAATGATGAACGCTTCGGGTATTTCGGCAACTTCATTCCCGGAATCCCTGTGCCTACACCGGTGTTCATAACTGCGATCTGTCTTGTCATTATCGCGCTTGTTTTGAAGTTCACCAACTTAAGACTCTATTCACAGTCTGTCGGCATCAATGCTTCTTCTTCAAGACTTAACGGTATCAATCCGAAGGTCATTAAGCTTATTACTTTCATAATCCTTGGTGTCTGCGTCGCAGTATGCGGATTCATAAAGGTCTCAAGAACATCTTCTATCACATATGCTGTCATCGCTAACAACATCGAAATGGATGCGATCCTCGCTGTTGCGTTAGGCGGTAACAACTTAGGCGGCGGTAAGTTCAACATGACATCATCTGTTCTGGGTGCTTATGTTATTCAGTTCCTTACTACCACATTGTTCAGAATGAAGGTCAGCTCAAGTGCTATCTCTGCTTATAAGGCAGTAGTAGTAATCCTTCTCATCATCATGTCATCTCCTTTCATCCGCAGATGGTTAGATGACAGAAAGAGCAGGAGAGAAGCTGCAAGGGCAGCAAAGGCTGAAGCGGCTTTAGAGGTTGCTGCAGACATAAATGCAGATGTTAATGCAGGAAAGGAGAGTGTCTGATATGTCAGTCAACACTAACGTTTTGGGAGGCAATAAGCTCAGACGCCGCGCTTCTCTTTCTGATACAAATCTGCTTCTTATCATTACCTGCATCGTTTTCGTAGCAATGTACGCAAGTGCGGTAATCTTCCTCAAGAAGGGCTTTTTGAAGCCGCAGATGTTCTTCAATATTCTCAATGAGAATGCTTCGCTTATTGTTTTGGCCTGCGGTATGACGCTCGTCATGATCACAGGCGGAATCGATATTTCAGTCGGTCAGGTAACATCACTCGTATGCATGTCATGTGCAGTATATCTTGTAAACTATCACGGAAGTGTTTTAGGCTCCATGCTTATCGCACTGGGTATCGGTCTTGCGTTCGGTGTAGTCCAGGGATTCCTGGTAGCCTACTTAGAGTTCCAGCCGTTCATAGTTACGCTTGCAGGCTTGTTCTTCGCCAAGGGTCTTACGACGATAATCAGCAGTGACCGTGTAAGTATTACCAAAGATAACTGTCCTGCATTTGACACACTCTGCAAAACAGAGGTCGTCGTTCCTTTCCTGGGATCTGTAAACAAGAAAGGAATTTACATTCCGGCTTATGTAGAGATCGGCGTAATCGTTGCTATTATTGTAGTCATTCTTCTTTTCTGTCTGCTTAAGTGGACAAAGCTCGGAAGAAACTTCTATGCGGTAGGCGGTAACAACCAGAGCGCAAACATGCTCGGTATCAACGTTAAGCGCACAAAGTTCATCGCTCACGTTCTCTGCGGTCTCTGCGCAGGCATCGGCGGATATCTTTTCTTTCTCCATGCAGCATCAGGCTCTCCTCTTCACGCTCAGGGCGCCGAGATGAATGCCATCGCTTCATCGATCATCGGAGGCACGCTCCTTTCAGGCGGTGTCGGAAATATCGCCGGAACACTTGTTGGTGTCTTGTCACTTGCCACCATCAAGAATATCGTTACGTCATTGGGCCTTGAAGATGCTTGGTGGACCAACATCACAGTTGGCGGCATGCTCTGCATCTTCCTGCTTGTACAGAGTATCGTTCTTTCCCGCAGGCACCGTCAGAAGAAATAAATCGTACATTTAGCTTCTATTGGGTTAAAATACTAAAGTAACAAATTCGCTTTTAGCAAAAGGGGAAGGTATTAACATGGATCTGAAAAAGTGTGCATTAGGTATTGAATTAGGCTCCACCAGGATCAAGGCTGTTCTCATCGACGAGAACCATCTGCCTGTAGCATCAGGTGATCACGAATGGGAAAACCAGCTCGTTAACGGCATCTGGACATATTCCGAGGATATGATCCACACGGGAATCCAGAAGTGCTATGCGGCACTTAAGGCTGATGTCCGGGCGAAGTTCGGCGTTAAGCTTACATCAGTAGGCGGTATCGGAATCTCTGCCATGATGCACGGATATCTTCCTTTCGATAAGGACGGCAACAGACTTGCCGAGTTCCGCACTTGGCGCAATACGATCACAGGTGAAGCAGCAGAGAAGCTTACGGATCTGCTCGGATTCAATATCCCGCAGAGATGGAGCATCGCTCATTTCTATCAGGCAATACTTAATCAGGAGAGCCATGTTAAGGATGTAGCTTTCCTTACGACTCTTGCAGGTTATATCCACTGGAAGCTCACAGGCGAGAAGGTAATGGGTGTCGGCGAAGCATCCGGCATGTTCCCGATCGACAGCGCTACATGCGACTACAACGAGACAATGGTCCAGAAGTTCAATGAGCTTACGGGCCTTGATCTCAGAAGCCTCCTTCCCAATGTGGTTTCAGCAGGCGCAGATGCAGGCACACTTACTGAAGAAGGTGCCAGGTTCTTGGATCCCGAGGGTGACCTCGAGGCAGGCATCCCTCTCGCACCTTGTGAAGGCGATGCCGGAACAGGCATGGTCGCTACGAATTCCGTCCGTGTCAGAACAGGTAATGTCAGCGCAGGTACTTCAGACTTTGCCATGATCGTTACAGATCACGGGCTCGGCGTTCACAGAGAGATCGATATGGTAACGACACCTGACGGTGCTCCCGTTGCCATGGTTCACTGCAATAACTGCACATCCGATATCAACGCATGGGTCAATCTCTTCTCTGAGTTTGCTGCGCTTATGGGCGCTTCTTACAGCAAGGGCGAGCTTTTCACAAAACTTTTCCAGGCAGCAGCACAGGGCGATCCCGACTGCGGCGGACTTATGTCTTTTAACTATTTCTCAGGCGAAGGCGTAACTGATCTTGATGAGGGCAGACCTGTTTTCGCAAGAACACCAGACAGCTCATTTACGATCGCTAATTTCATGAGAACACATCTTTATTCAGCTTTGGCAACACTTAAGATCGGAATGGATATCCTCCAGAGCCAGGAGCAGGTTAAGATCGATAAGCTCTTGGGCCACGGCGGTTTCTTCAAGACTCCCGAAGTAGGCCAGAGAATGCTCAGCGCAGCAGTCAACGCGCCCGTATCGGTAATGAAGACGGCAGGCGAGGGCGGTCCTTACGGAATGGCCCTTCTCGTCGCTTATATGCTTAACAAGGCTGAAGGCGAGACTCTCCCTGATTATCTCGACAATAAGGTATTTGCCGGAGCCGAGTGTTCGACTATAATGGCAGACAGCGCTGACGTTGAAGGATTTGCAAAGTTCTTATCCGCTTACGTCAAGGCTCTCCCTATGGAGAAGACTGCTACGGAGGTTATCGGCTGATGCTTGAAGAACTTAAGAAAGTCGTATGTGACGCTAATCTGCTTTTGCCCAAACACGGACTTATTACATTTACATGGGGTAATGTCAGCGGTATCGACCGCGAAAAGGGACTTATCGTAATTAAGCCCTCCGGCGTTGATTATGACGGCATGTCACCCGAAGACATGGTTGTCGTAGACATGGACGGCAAGGTCGTAGAAGGCAAGTGGAAGCCTTCCAGCGATACGGCTACACACCTCGTGCTTTATAAGGCTTTCCCTAATATCGGAGGCGTTGTCCATACACACTCCAGATGGGCTACGAGCTTTGCACAGGCCGGCATGGCCATTCCCGCTATGGGCACTACACAGGGCGACTATTTCTACGGAGACATCCCCTGCACACGTCCCATGACCGATGAAGAGATCAAGGGCGAGTACGAGAAGGAGACAGGCAACGTCATCGTTGAGACATTTAAGGGCAAAGATCCTGACGCGATCCCTGCTGTTAATGTATATTCCCACGGACCTTTCTGCTGGGGCACAGACCCGATGAACGCCGTTCACAACGCTGTGGTCATGGAAGAGGTCGCATTCATGGATTATCACGCTCTGATGCTCAATCCGGAGCACAGGGACATGCAGCAGACGCTTCTCGACAAGCACTATTTAAGAAAACACGGAGCAAACGCATACTACGGACAGGGCTGATGAAAATCAGCCTTTTTCTTTTTTATATGTGCTACAATAATCGCGTTAAATAATCATTCGGAGGAACACTAAATGAAGGTTCTTGTTGTAGGCGGCGGCGGAAGAGAGCATGTTATATGTTGGAAGCTCAAGCAGGATCCCAGGGTTACGGATCTTTACTGCGCTCCGGGTAACGGCGGTATCGCTTCTATTGCTACATGCGTAAACATTAAGGCTACTGATATCGAAGGTATGGTCGATTATGCGAAGAAAGAGCAGTTTGACCTCGTTTTCGTAGCTCCTGACGATCCGCTCGCAATGGGCATGGTCGATAAGCTTGAAGAAGCAGGCATCAGAAGCTTCGGCCCCAAGGCAAACGCTGCTATCATCGAAGGTTCCAAGGCTTTCTCCAAGCAGCTCATGAAGAAGTATTCGATCCCTACAGCAAAATATGAGATCTTTGAAGACGAACAGAAGGCATTAGCTTACCTTGAGACACAGCCGATGCCTATCGTTATTAAGTGTGACGGTCTGGCATTGGGCAAAGGCGTAATCATTGCCCAGAACCTCGATGAGGCTAAGCAGGCTGTTAAGGACATGATGGAAGACAAGAAGTTCGGATCGGCAGGCTCCACGATCGTTATCGAGGAATGCATGACAGGTCCCGAGCTTACAGTACTTGCTTTCTCAGACGGCAACACTTGTGTTCCGATGGTATCTTCGAGAGACCACAAGAGAGCATACGACCACGATGAAGGCCTCAACACAGGCGGCATGGGTGCTGTTACACCCGGCGCTGACATGACCGATGAGCTTAAGGCCCGCATCCAGAATGAGATCATCACACCTACAGTCGAAGCTCTCAAGAAAGAGGGAAGACCTTTCAAGGGTGTCATCTACTTCGGACTCATGCTTACACCTGAAGGCCCGAAGGTAGTTGAGTACAACGCACGTTTCGGAGATCCTGAGGCTCAGGCTGTACTGCCCCTGCTCGAAAACAGTCTCCTCGACATAGTCGATGCAGTCATCGACGGCAAGCTCGACCAGGTCGAATTCAAGTGGAAGAATAAGTGTTCCTGCGTTGTCGTCATGGCTTCCGGCGGATATCCGCAGAGCTATGCGAAGGGTTATGAGATCACAGGCGTTGATACCTGCGGCAAGATCGTATTCCAGGCAGGCACAGCGCTTAAGGACGGCAAGCTCGTTACTAGCGGCGGACGCGTTCTCTGCGTATACGATGAGGCAGATACACTTGACGAGGCTATCGATGGCGCATACGAAGGTGTCGCTAAGATCTCCTTCCAGGATATGCACTTCCGTCACGATATAGGAAGGACACTCGGCTGATAAATGAAGATCGGCATCTACGGAGGATCGTTTGATCCCGTCCATAACGGGCACATAGCAATGATCAAGTCCGCGTTAAAGAGCGGGTTCATTGACTGTGTGATCGTTATTCCGTCTGTCCGCAATAATTTTAAGCTCTATGCGAATAAGCTCCCGCCGCCGTACCGTCTCTGCATGATGAAGGAGACCGTAGAAGGTCTGGGACTTAAGAATTGCTATGTCAGCGATATCGAATACGGTATCGACGGCGTCAGCTACACCGCAGTTGTTCTGGCCAAGCTGACATCAGATGAATACATAAGGGATTTCCTGATATCAAACGACGTCAAGAAAAAGAAGGCTGAAGAGCACCATGAATTTTTCTGGATCATGGGTTCTGATACCCTGGGCACGTTTGAGACCTGGTACAAGCCCGGTGAGATCCTTAAATATGCGGCTCTTCTTGCGGCAGTTCGTCCCGGTGATGACACTGACGTTGATAAGGCTGCATCTTCTATTAAGAAGAATCTCGGAGGAAGGGTCGAGATATTCAGGCTCGACGGCATTTGCTGTTCGTCTTCGGAGATCACATCGAGCGGAGATTTTTCGCAGGTCCCCAAGCCCGCTCAGGAGTTCATTAAAAGGCACGCCCTTTATACTGAGAACACCAGGCTTGAAGGTGTAAGTGACACAGCGCGGAAACAGTTTTTCGACTATTCCACATGGATGTATCAGTACCTCGGTGCCAAGAGGCTCCTTCACACTCTCAACGTGGGCTATCTGTCCGCACATCTGGCAGATCTTTATGGCTGTGATAAGGACAAGGCTTTGATCGCAGGCGCCCTGCACGACTGCGCGAAAGAGCTTCCCATAGAGCAGCAGCTTGAGATGGCGAAGGAATACTCAGGCGATCTGTTCACGGATAAGAAGATCGTCCATTCATCCGCCGGCGCGACCTTCGCGAAAGAAGAACTCGGCATTGAAGACAAAGAGATACTCGATGCGATCTGCTATCACACGACCGGCAGAGGAAACATGACGGTACTTGAGAAGATCGTTTATCTTGCGGATAAGATCGAGCCTTCGAGAAACTACATGGATCTCGGACCGATAAGAGAAGCCGCAGAGAAAGATCTTGATGAAGCTGTGCGCATGACTGCCGTGGCGATAAGAAACAAGTTTATAAGCCAGGGCAGAGAGCAGCACCCGGCTACTATAGCAATGATGAAAGAGCTGAACATGTGACAGTCTGTCCGCTGAGGGCCTCCGCTAATCGGACAGCGTGTTTATGATATAATCAATTCATTAAGAAAAAACTAAGGAGATAACTAATGGACAGCAAAGAATTAGCCGCTAAGATCACTGATATTCTTGATTCGAAGAAGGGTATTGATATTGAGACGATCGATCTGACAGGAAAGACGGTTTTGGCAGATTATTTCGTGCTTGCAAGCGGTAATTCAACGACTCAGATTAAGTCTTTGGCTGATGAAGTTGAATATGTCCTCAAGAAGGACTTTGATATCGTTCCAGACCACATTGAAGGACGTTCCGGCGACAAGTGGATCCTCCTGGATTACAAAGATGTTGTCGTACACGTAATGGGCAGGGAAGAGCGTCAGAACTACAATATCGAGAAGTTCTGGGCTACAAAGCGCAGGGAAGACGAAGAGTAATCCTTAAATACAAAAGAGATCACCAAAAGCCGACAGGGTCCGTCCTTGTCGGTTTTGTCGTATTTTGTCGAGAAAAACCGACAAAGCTTGGTGTTATGCTTTTCTTATGGTAAAGAAGAGCACGTCAAACAGGATAAAGAAGATGATCTATCCTCTGGCATTCATTCTGATCGTCATCATGAGTGCCTTATATAAGTTTGTGTTCAAAGGCAGCGGGGAGCTTTCCATTCAGGCCTTTAAGAGCAGGAAGACTACGCAGATCACGGAAACTACAGAAGTGAGCGAAGAGAGCGTTGTGAGCACTTCAGCTTCGGAGGTCTCTGATACGACAGTGCAGACTGTGCAGCTTATAAGCGTCTATATCTGCGGAGAGGTCAATAATCCCGGCATTTACGAAGCTCCCAAGGGAGTAATGCTCAATACGATCATCGAGGCTGCCGGAGGACTTACCGAAGCGGCCTCTGCGAATAATATCAATCTCGTCTATCAGATAGAATGCAACATGTCGATCTACATCCCCTCGGAGGAAGAGATAACACAAGGCTTTACCGGAGGTGACATTATAAGACAGGACGGTGTATATGTCTGGGGCGCCCAGCCGGGCACATCCGGAAGTCCGGATCAGACTGCGGTTCTGATGGTGAATATCAATACTGCCACGGAAGAGGAGCTTAAGAGCCTTCCTGGTATCGGGGAGGTAACTGCCAAGGCGATAATCAATTACAGGAAGGATACGCCGTTCAAAACGATAGATGACATTAAGAACGTCACCGGTATCGGTGAGTCAAAGTTTAAACAGATCAAGGATTATATCTGTGTCTGAAAGCTACGTGTAGCCGTAAAGGCCTCTGACGCTGACCTCGCCGCTTTTAAGGTCAGAGACTGAGCCGTCTGCGAATTCTACCTTAAGGGAGAAGTCGTCGTTAATGGCGAGCGCTGTGCCCATGCGTCCGTTGCCGCTTTCTGCCATCAGAGAATAAGCTGTGATCTTGCTGCCGGCAGTAACGTTGATGCCGCGGTAACGCTCAAGGTAATAAGAAGATTTGTCCGGCCAGTCAGAACTGAGCTTGTCCATGGATTTTATGATCTCTGCGGCGAGCCTGGCACGGAAGAATTTCTTTCCGCCATTTTCTATCGAGATAGAGGTCGCGATCTCCGAGATCTCAGAAGGGAAGTCATTTAAAGACTCATTAACGTTTACGCCGATGCCGATTATGCAGGTATCGATATAGCCGCTCTCGCCCTCAACGGATACTTCCGTAAGGATCCCGCATATCTTCTTTCTGTTCATGAGGAGGTCGTTGACCCACTTGATCTGTGAATCGAGGCCGTATGCATTCTTTATGGCATCAGCTACGGCGACGGCGGTCCAGCTCGTAAGGTCTGAGATCTTATCAAAGCCTGCTCCGGGTCTTAACAGATAAGAGAGATAAATGCCTGCGCCTGAAGGCGATGTAAAGCTTCTGCCGCGTCTGCCTTTGCCGCCTGTCTGGCAGTCGGCGATGACAACCGTACCTGTCGGTGCGCCGCCGGAAGACAGATCCTTTAGGACGTTATTTGTAGAGTCGACTGAATCGTAGACATATACAGCATCACTTTTGTCGTCAGGCAGGAGGGCTGTGATCGAGCCTTTCGAAAGTATATCGGGGCTGCTGATCAGGAGATAACCCTTGTTTGTAGAGGATTCTATCTCGTAGCCGTCTTCTCTGAGAGCTTTTACCGCTGCATTTACGGCTGCGCGCGTTACACCTAATGTACGGCTTATGGCCTCTCCCGAGGAATAACCGGTTTCCCTTGATAAAAGCTTCAGAACATCGTCTTTAAGCATTTTCCGTCCTACTTTCTGTCTGCCTTCCGAAAACAGCAAGATTTGCTTCATTCAGAAAAATAATAACACTTTGTTTCTAATATGAGGTAAAATAATCTTGGTTAGTGCTTTATAAATATCTGTAGTTAGGGTGACCATGGGTATATATTCAATAGTTTTGGCTGTAGTGATGGTGCTCAGCATGCTGTCTACTTTCGCACTCGTGCTCTTTTCGAGACGAGGTGCTAAGACGCTTGAGATTTTGGTCTCCGGATGCATCATGATCAGCAACATCGGATATTTTGTTCTCTCATGCTCCACAACTATGAGCGAGGCTGTCCTCGCGAATTCCCTGACTTATGTCGGCGGACTCTTCCTGCCGCTCCTTATTGTCTATATCCTCATCGACTATTCCGATTCCAAGGTCCCGATCTGGTTTACGGGTACGATGATCTTTATCAATATTGGCGTTTATGTAACTACGCTGATCCCCGAAAGAGTTCCGCTCTTTTATTCTGCGATGAGATTTATCGAGGGTGACCCTTCAAGACTTCTTAAGGAACCCGGACCTGCTTATTATGTCAAGTTCATTATCCTTACCGTTGAGCTGGCGCTGGTGGCATTCTTTACGATCCTTACTTATCTGGGCAGAAGAAATGCGTCATTCAGACTCATGCTCATATATTTCGGTTCATTGGTCGGTGCGGTCATTATCTATCTGGTAAGACGCATCTTCAATCTCATTTATGATCCGCTTCCGTTCTTCTACCTCATCTGCTCGGCTATGCTCGACTACGTAGTAACCAGAGCGACGATCTATGACGTTAACCTGAGTGTCCAGGAGAAGATCGACGAGCTCAGTACATACGGTTATATCGCATTTGACAGAAAGTTCCGCTATGTCGGAAGCAACACGGTAGCAGAGAAGTTTTTCCCTGAGATCGGAAATGTAAGAATCGACGCTAAGATCATCGCTAAGGATTATGCCCTCAAGGATCTTCTTAAGTGGGTCATCACTAACGCTACCGAAGCCAATGATACCAAGCAGACCAGCGGCAAATATAAGAAGGCGATCGTTATCAACGACAGAAGCCCCAGCGACAGAAGACACCTTATGTGCGAAATGAGCTTTATCCATTTCGGCTTTAATAACCATGTCACAGGCTATCTCGTTGAGATCAACGACGACACAGAGCAGCACAACATGATCGAGTCCATGAGCTTTAGGGGTGAGTCCTTGCAGCGTGAAGCTGAGCGACAAGCTAAGAAGGCTAAGTCGATGCAGATGTCCACCATCCTCGGCATGGCTGCCATGATCGAATCTCGTGACAACTCCACAGGCGGTCACATCAACAGAACATCAGCCTGTGTTGCTCTCTTTGTAAATCACCTTAAGAAGCTTGACGATTATAACATGAGCGAGAATTATTGGGACGCAGTCATCAATGCTGCTCCTCTCCACGACCTCGGTAAGATCGCCGTAGACGACGCTATCTTGAGAAAGACATCCGGCCTGACAGACGAAGAGTACGAGAAGATGAAGCAACACGCCGCAGCAGGCGCTGAGATCATGGGCAAGGTCCTCGAAGACGTTGACGATAAGGAATTCGTAAGAGTCGCTGCTAACGTAGCTCACTACCATCACGAGAAGTACAACGGCACAGGTTATCCTGACAGATTAAGAGGCGAGAACATCCCGTTCGAAGCAAGGATAATGGCTCTGGCAGACGTTTTCGACGCTCTCGTAAGCAGACGTTATTACAAGGATGCTATGTCCTACGATGAGGCTTTCCACATCATTAAGACTGAGCTTGGCCATCACTTTGATCCGCACCTCGGACGCATCTTTATCTCGATCAAGAAGGATATTGAAGAACTTTACGAGTCGTTCGAAAAGACGGACTATGCAAGATAAATAAGATCGTTTCTCGCGGTCGGGTCCTCCGCGCTGCGCTTGTGCGGAAGGCCGCTCGAATACAATCTTATTTATTATCAAAGGGAAACTTTTACGCTGGAGCTAAATGGCTTCGGCGTTATATTTATACTTCCTCGTTAATTATGTTTTTCACCCACTTGTATTTCTTGTAATGGGCAAGAACAACGGGGATCTTTATGATCTCGTCAAGGTTAAGAATGAAGTAGACGACCATGACGGGCCAGTCAAAAACAAATGCGGCGAGCATACCGACGGGGACGATGAATCCCCACATGGTGACTGTGTCGCAGATGAAGCCGAATTTGGTATCTCCGCCGGCGGAAAAGATGCCTCCGATAAGGGTGGAGTTAATGGACCTTCCGAGAATGTAGTAGCTGCACATCAGGAGCATTATGAGCAGGTAGTGCTCAGCAGTCTCTGTAAGATGTACGAAGTGCAGTATGACCGGAGCTGAAGCGGCAGCGACAAGGCCTAAGATGATGCCTGAGATAATTGTGATCTTGAAGAGCTTGTCGCCGTATTCCCTGGCTTTGTCGAGATTGCCTGCGCCGAGCTCGTTGCCGACGACGATAACGCTGCCGCTGGCGATGGCAAAGCAGAGGCAGGATACAAGGTCTTTAACGATGCCCGCAATGCTGTTTGCGGAGGCTGCATCGAGTCCTTCGTGGCCTAAGATGATCGTAATCATGGCAAAGCCGAAGCCCCACAGGAGCTGGTTTAAGAGGAAGGGGAGAGAGTACTTCGAGAAGCGCTTTCTCAGATCCATGGTTACGCGGAAGACGTTGTTGAGCCTGAGCCTGAACTTGGTCTTGGTGATGTTGAAGTACAGGCAGATAACAAATCCTGAGAAATTCGATATGGTTGTCGCAAGAGCGGCGCCTTCGATACCCATTTCCGGAGCTCCGCAAAGACCGAAGATAAAGACCGCGTTGAGAATGATATTGAGAAATACCATTACGACGCTGGCGATCGTGCACTGTTTGACCAGACCGACGTTCTTGAGGAGCGTCTCGTAAGTCATGGTAAGAAGTCCGAAAACATATGAGAACGAAGCGATCCTTAAGTAAGGGATTCCGCCTTCTATAAGTTCGGGTACATTTGTGAAGACGCTCATTACAGCCTCAGGCATGAAAAAGGTTGTTGAGAAGAAGACGACCATTACAGGCAGAAGGAGAAGAAACATGTAGCCGAAGAGCTTTTCGATAGATTCGGTATCGCCTTTACCCCAATACTGCGCCGCGAAAATAGAGCCTCCGGCTGTGATCGCATAACCGAATAAGGACATGACAAAAGCGACATATGCTGCAAGTGAGACAGATGTCATAGCTTCCTGTGACAGGAAGAGGAGCATTACCGCATCCGATACGGGGACGAGCGCGAACACGAAGTGCTGCAGCGTCATCGGCAGTATCAGCGAGATAAGCTTTTTTCGAAATGTCAGATCCTTTTCTAAAGTCATGTGCCTAATATACCCAAATAAAATAAGTGTTTCAAAGCCGGAAGCGTATTTTAGCTTAATAAGCTAAGAAAATCAAATGGAAAATAAAAGCACCTTCATCCGAAGATAAAGGTGCTTGAAGATTTGAGTTGTTGATAAGATCAGTCGTCGATTGATTTATCTGTTGCTCTTGCGTAGATAGCTTCGACTTCTTTTCCGGGTGCCTTAGTAATTACTGTAACAAGGACAGCTACGATGAGGCCGCAGATGAAGCCCGGAACGATCTCGTAGACCTTTGTATCGTAAATGATCTTGTCAGCAGGAAGGATCGTTGTTGTGAAGCAGAGGAGCCATGTGATATCCGCAACCGCACCTGCGATGATGCCTGCAACAGCGCCCTTGTAGTTAAAGCGTCTCCAGAACAGTGAGAGGATGATGACAGGACCGAAGGCAGCGCCGAACAAGCCCCATGCGTTCTCTACCATGTTCATGATGTCGTTTGTCCAGGAAGCCGGGTTATCATTGCCTGCCTTTGCGATGAAGAATGCAACAACAGCAACGATCATAACGACGATACGTCCTACCCAGAGCATTTCCTTATCTGAAGCCTTGTTCTTACGGATAAGAGGCTTATAGATATCGCTCGTAAACGCAGAAGAAGCAACGAGGAGCTGTGAGTCAGCCGTAGACATTGCTGCCGCAATGATTGCGGAGAGCAGGATGCCTGCAATGAATCCGGGGAAGATATCGCAAACGATATTAACGAAGATCAACTTACGGTCGTCTGCATCATTTACCACTTTAAGAAGATTCTGAGTAAGAGCTGAACCGTCAGAAGTGATATAAGTTCTTCCGAGGTAAGCGATGATGATGGCAGCGCCGAGTGTGAGGATTACCCAAACAATAGCGACTGCAGCGGACTTCTTAACCTGTGAAGGCTTGTTGATAGACATGAAGCGGACGAGGATGTGAGGCATACCGAAGTAACCCAAGCCCCAGCCTAAACCGGTTACGATATCCTGCCATGAAGCCGTAAAAGGATTTGTGTTGAAAGCGGAAATACCCTTATCGGCAAATGCGGAATACTGTGTAGGATCGAAGTGGCCGACAGCGTCCATAACGATCGGTACAGCAAGAAGTGCGATAAGCATCATGAGACCCTGGAAGAAGTCTGTCCAGCAAACAGCCTTGTAACCGCCCAGGAATGTGTAGAGGAGAATCAGAACTGCAAAAATGAGCAATGCGAGGTCAGTTTTATCAGCGAACCAGGGCATTACAGATACGAATACTGTTTTTCCTGCAACGAATGCGGAAGCTACATAAACAGTGAAGCTGATCAGGAAGATGATAGCGCAAACTACCTTCAATACCGGGCTCTGGCTTGCGAATCTGTTTGTGAGGTACTGAGGCAGAGTGATGGAGTCGCCTGAAGCCTTAGAGAAACGGCGTAGTCTTGTAGCTACGAAGATCCAGTTGGCCGCTGTTCCTAAAGCAAGACCGATACCGATCCAGACCTGTCCCATACCGAGAGCAAAGATAGCTCCGGGGAAACCCATCAGGAGCCAGCCGCTCATGTCCGATGCCTGCGCGCTCATCGCAGTAACAAAAGGACCCATGTGACGACCGCCTAAGAAATACTCTTTCTCGTCTCCGCCCTTACTCTTTAAGAAGAAGTAGATACCGATGGCAAGGACAACGACGAAATAGAGTATGAAAGCAATAATCTTGTCCATAACATACTCCTTTGGAAAAAAGTTAACTCTTGCATTATAACAAAAACACCGTAACTCATTAAGAGTACGGTGTTTTCTTATTTCAAATAATTATCTGTTTTTATAGAGTGTGATAGTAAGGGCAGATGTTCTCGTAATGTCCGTCCTTCATCCTAAAGCCTCCGGGAATCGTGCCGAGCTGCTTAAAGCCAAGACGTTCATAAAGGTGACGGGCATGGGTATTGCTTTCTACGACAGCGTTAAACTGCAGGACTTTATAACCGAGCTTTGCTCCTTGCTCCATGCAGTCGAGAACGAGTTTCTCGCCGATGTGCAGGCCGCGCAACTTTGAATCTACCGCATAGCTTGCGTTGCAGATATGACCGCATCTTCCGACATTGTTAGGGTGGAGGATGTAAAGACCGACGATCTTGCCGTCGTCATCTGCGACACCTGTATAGCTCTGTGATTCAAAGAATGCTTTCCCTGTCTCGGAGGTTAATGGCTCTTCCTGAGGGAATGCGATGCCTTCTTCAACTATCTCGTTCCAGATAGCAATCATGGCAGGGAGGTCTTTATCTTCGAACTTGCGAATGATCATTCTTCTTCATCCTCATCGCTTTCTTCAGATTTATTTCCGCCGACCGTTCTGGCTTCGTTTTTAACGATTTCTTTGGCCATGGACTCATAACGGAACAGCATCTTCGAACTCTCGGTACGGTTTTCCTTTATCTCGTCATTGAGCTTTTCGATCTTTGCAGTTAACGGCACCATAGCGGCATCGAGAGCCTTGTTTTTTATTGATTTATCGACGTTATATATGACGATCGTAATAACGACCAGCGTTACTGCTATCGCCAGGACCATCCAGCCCAATGCCCAGGTCGCATATCCGATTCCGAACAGGATCAGAAGTGCTATGAACACCACCAGTTCTGCGGCTTTAGGGTAGTCAGAAAACAGGTCATCGAAGAAATCCGACATTGCCGTAGTAAAGCGGCTGTGATTGATCAATTTAGCGAGACGAAGCCTTTCGAGCTGCTGTTCGGAAGCGCTCTTGGCATCTTCGAGCTTTTGCAGTTCGGTTCTCTTATGTCTGAATTCTTTTAAGAGAACGACAGCATCTCTGATCTTCTCGAAATATTCCTTTTTCTCAGGATGGCAGTTCTCGATGGCAGAGACAAGGCAAGGATCATCTTCTCTAAGATGGACTTGGTTATAAGTCTGCATAGGAAGAAGATTTCTCCACTTGCAGCGGCACAATATCAGTCCGCGAAGTGCCTGGAAATCATGAGGATCCTTCTGAAGAATAAAATCAAAAGCATCCTTGGCTGCGCCGAATTCACTTCTGTTCAGAGACTTATTCGCTATCTCCAAAACATTGTCTTCACGGAAATATTCGTAGTCAAAAGAGACTCCGCAGAAAGGGCAGATATACATCTGGCGGTCAAGGTCAATATCCAGAAGGCCGCCGCACATATTGCAGACGTGACTTTTAATTATCGCCATTTTTTGCCTCCGCCTTTAGTACCGGCTTTTTTGTTTTTACCGTTTCTTAAAATATAAACGGCTGCTGCAGGCATTACGAATATCCACAGAAGATTTAAGATGAGCTCGATGAAATCGACTATATCCCGTCCTTTAAAGATTTCATGACCGATGATGATCAGAACGATATAAAGGATTATGCAGCATGCGGTAAACCCGATCTGGAAGCACAGGACATACCACATCTTGGGAATGTCCGGTTCTTTATCCCTGTGCTTATAGTAAGCCATCATTATGATCGCTAATAAAACTATGCTGATGACTGATGAAAGAATAGTTCTGATAAGTGAAAAATTGTAAAGCGATGCAAAGTCTTTAACTAAATACTTGTTGCCCAGTAAACTCACGAGCAGGAGCAAAGGTATGGATAACAACTGAATGAGAATGAGCGGAATAAAGCCTTTTGCTTTATAACGGAATTTGGCATAGAGGAAGACAGATGCTAACGCTGCAAGAGACAGCATTGCCTGAAGAATTGAAGATGCCATGGAAAGATTGTTGTATGCCTGCGGACTGACACGGGTGGCTGTAAGGGGGATGATACTGCCAATGAAATAGTTGAGACCGCCTGATACGATCCATAATCCAAGAAGCTTTGTCAGAGTATCTTTCTTGTAAACGATTATGACGCCGAGTATAAGACTTATAGTATTAACGACCGGTGAGCCGTAATAATACAGTGCGTATATGAACTGCGCGATCTTTTCCATTTTCCCCCACATCCGTAATGTTGTATTTATCTATATTATCACATTGGCATTGGCTTCGGGTTATCCGAAGGGGCTAATTGATGGGTATAGAGTGCCATTTGACATTTTAGTGCGATAAAGAATTAAAAGGCGTATTTCTGTTTGGTAATTCTGTACAATCACAGAATATTGACAAAAATGACCGATATTTAATACAATCGAATTGGTTAAGGGAGAGCCGGATACCGTCGGAAGCGGTGGCTCACTAAAGCAATAAGGATAGATTAAGGAGGACTTTCACATGAAGAAGTTCATTAGCATCATTCTGGCCGGATCTATGCTGGTTGGGTTTAGCGCATGCAACAAGAAGGATTCCGACAAGGGTTCAAGAGATTCGAGGAAAGATTCCGATGAAGTTGTTCAGGATGAAGATTCTGAAGAGACGTACTTTTGGGATGATCCCGCATATTGGGAGGGCCAGTACTACTTTATCGACGTCAATGATAAAGCCCAGATGAAGAAGCTCGTTGACGGATTGATCACCTCAGAGCCTAAGATCGGTGATTACGGCGAAGACATCTACAAAAAGATCAGTGATTCCCTTGGCAAAGAACCGTCGGAATCAGGAATGTACAGCAATCTGCATACTTTTGATTTCTCGTATGGATCTGAGATCGCTGATTATGTTAAGGACAGAGACCGCTTAGTCAGCATCGGTTACTCCAATTATGAGACAGATGATACTGACTGGCTCACAACAGGTTGTTTCGTACTCGGTTATGAAGAGAGCTATGTCAATCCTACAAGGCCCGGTATCGGCGACATTGAGATCAATATCTACGATGAAGAAAGAGCTAACATTGCCTATAAGAACTTGTGTGATTGCGTAGACGAGATCTTTGCGGGATCTGAAGGTTTAACAGTAGAAGATAGCGACTTCTTAGGCCATCAGCTTAAGTGCGGTGAAGGCGCATTAAATTACTATGCAGCAGTCAGAATGATCCATCCGGAAGACATTCCTTATTGGACGATCGGCGTTACTGTGTGCTTTGCTGATCCTGACATGATGCCTGTTGTAGAAGAAACAGAATCCACATTAAATGTAGAGGCAACAGAGTCCGAAGAAGAGATCGATGATACGATCCCTGAAGACACGACAGAAGAGTAGTTCAGATACAAAAACAGATAATAGGAATAATAGTAAGATCCGTCGGGATAATTTCCCGGCGGATCTTTAATTGCGGTTTTAGCAAATACTCAATTCTTCAGGATGTGCTTTAATACGCTCTCGTAATCACCCTTGAACCGGAAGGTGTTCATGCCAGCTTTTTGAGCGCCTTCTATATTGTCTTCTCTGTCATCAACGAAAAGACATTCATCAGCATTGAGCTCATACTTATCAAGGAAAGTCTTATAGATCTCAACATCGGGCTTGAGCATAAGGTAGTCTGATGAAACGAATACGCCGTCAAAGAAGCTGAGCGGCATAAACTTCGGAAAATAGTCATAGAACAGGTCGCTGGCATTTGACAGGATATAGATCCCAAAACCATTCTGCTTTACGCATTCGCAGAATACTTTCGCGCCGTCCAAAGGCACCATGCAGATGCCCCATTTGTCAGCGCAGTTCTTCAATGCCTCGTGGTATTTCTCAGGCACCCTGGACTTAACCAGATCGAATCTGTCTTTGTCCTTGATGTCGCCTTTGTCACCGAGCCTCCACTCAGGTCCGTTGAAGAGCTCTTTGTTGATTATCTCTTTCTCTTCATCGGAAGAACAGAAGGTATTAAGGACGAACTCCGGATTGAAATCCAGAAGAACATTTCCCATGTCGAGTACTACGTTTTTGATCATATATATTCAGGTTGCTCCCCGTAATTTGATTGATAATTCATTATCATCTAAGCACTTTATCATTACAATTACTTTCTATGGGAATTGTGTGTTAATTGATATTGTCAAACGGCTCGAAAAAGAGAGGGGGCTGTCTCTAATAAAGAGGCAGCCCCAATTCATTTTATGGCATATGAATACTTAACTTTATTTATGCTGACTGTGGCACTTGCCGGCCATCGCGCAGTGGGAGCAGTTGCAGCCGCAAGAGCTCTTTCCGGCCTTTTTGTCCTTAATAAGACTGCGCGCGGCAAAGAATATGGCGGCAGCAACAAGTGCTATGACCAATATGTTTACCCAGTTTGCAGCAAGCCAGTCGATCATAGTATCAGACCTTTACCTTTAAATCTTTCTTGGCAGGTCTTACAAGAAGGTAGATAAGGCCTGCAAGAACAATGAGTGCAGCGATCAAGCCGATAACATTTGCGGCGCCTGTGAACAGGAGACCGAACTGATATACGATGAGTGCGATAGCGTAAGCAAATACGCACTGATAGCCGATTGCAAACCATGTCCACTTTGCGTTGTTCATCTCTCTCTTGATAGCGCCGATAGCAGCGAAGCAGGGAGCGCAGAGTAGGTTGAAGATAAGGAACGCAAAGCCTGAGAGCTGTGTAAGGCCTTCGAAGTCAAGGACACCGAATACGCCGACAACTTCTTCTTTGGCAACGAGACCCATTACTGTAGCGATTGTCGCCTTGATGTTGCCGAAGCCCAGAGGAGCGAAGATCCACATAATTGCATTACCGATCATACCGAGGACGGATGCTTCGAGCTCCATGTCAGGATCGAAGCCGAATCCTGATCCTGTATTGCCGAATACTGAGCCAAGCCAGATAGCGATAGAGGAGATGAGGATTACTGTTCCAGCCTTCTTAATGAAAGACCATCCGCGCTCCCACATTGATCTCAAGAGGTTGCCGATTGTAGGCCAGTGGTAAGCAGGGAGCTCCATGACGAACGGAGCGGGATCGCCTGCGAAAGGCTTTGTTTTCTTAAGGAGAATACCTGAGATAACAACTGCTGCAACTCCGATGAAGTATGCGGAAGGTGCTACCCATGAGCCGCTCCAGAGTGAGTGACGGAACAATGCTGCAGTGATAAGCGCGATGATAGGGAGCTTAGCGCCGCAGGGGATGAATGTTGTTGTCATGATGGTCATTCTGCGGTCACGCTGATTCTCGATCGTACGTGATGCCATGATGCCCGGAACGCCGCATCCTGAGGATACGAGCATAGGGATGAATGACTTGCCGGAAAGACCGAATCTTCTGAAGATACGGTCTAATACGAATGCTACACGCGCCATATAACCGCAGGACTCAAGGAATGCGAGGAGTAAGAATAGTACGAGCATCTGGGGAACAAAGCCCAGGACTGCTCCTACACCGCCTACGATTCCGTCTACGACAAGTCCTGTTACGAACTCGTTGGCGCCGGCCTTTTCGAGAAGACCTGAAACTGCATCAGGAATACTCTTAACAAATACCGCGCCTTCTGTCTCATCCATTCCCGGAGCGGTGAACTCACCGTCTTCGAGAGCGCCGGATTCAACGAGAGGAGTCTCGATGTCGTAGCCCTTATCCATGAGCTCGTCGGCATAGAATCCGTAGTCTTCTTCGAAAGCACCGAAATCAGCATCTTCGAAGTCAGCCTGGAGGTTCTCTGCACCTGTTACGTCATTCTTGACAGCCTCGTCGATAACAGCCTTAACGCCGTCAACGAATACTGCTTCGCCTGCCCAGTTATCGACATCCTCGTCGTACTGCTTCTGGCCGATTCCGAAAAGGAAGAAGCCGTCGCCGAAGAGGTTGTCGTTAGTCCAGTCAGTCATATTTGCACCGAATGTGGTCATTGCTATGAGATAAACGAGCCACATGATGAGCGCGAAAATAGGAAGACCAAGGATACGGTTTGTAACGATCTTGTCGATCTTATCAGATGTTGAGAGCTTAGCCTTGGACTGTTTCTTGTAGCAGCTCTTGATGATGGAAGCGATATAAACATAACGCTCGTTTGTGATGATGGACTCCGCATCGTCATCGAGCTCTGTCTCGGCTGATTTGATGTCGTTCTCGATGTGATCGAGCTTGTCTTTTGAAAGTCCGAGCTTCTCGATTACTTTCTCATCTCTCTCGAAGATCTTGATTGCATACCATCTCTGCTTATCGGGATTCATCTCGTGGAGGCAAGCCTCTTCAATGTGAGCCAAAGCGTGCTCAACAGGGCCTGAGAAAGAATGGGGAGGAACAGTCTTTGTTCCGTTTGCAGCCTTGATAGCTTCCTCAGCTGCTTCCATGATTCCGGTGCCTTTAAGAGCGGAGATAGCGACTGCCTTACAGCCCATCTGCTTGGATAGCATGTCGAGGTCGATCTTGTCACCTTTCTTATTTACGATATCCATCATGTTAACTGCCATAACGACAGGGATACCTAATTCCGTAAGCTGTGTTGTGAGGTAGAGGTTACGCTCTAAGTTTGTACCGTCTACGATGTTGAGGATGACGTCAGGATTCTCATCGATGAGATAATTACGTGCTACGACTTCCTCCAATGTATAAGGGGAGAGGGAATAGATACCAGGAAGGTCAGTAACGGTTACGCCGTCATGCTTTTTGAGCTTACCTTCCTTCTTCTCGACAGTTACGCCCGGCCAGTTACCGACGAACTGATTGGAACCCGTAAGAGCGTTAAAGAGCGTTGTCTTACCGCTGTTCGGGTTACCCGCTAATGCGATCTTGATTTCCTGATTAGCCATTTATTATTAATTCCTCCATTTAGTTCAGGTTAATTGTTCTGTAAGAGTAAAAATACGTTTGCGAGCGACTTCCGCACAAGCGAAGCGCGGAGGACTTTAGCGAGCAAATGTATTTTTACTCGCCTTCGACTTCAATCATTTGAGCGTCGTTCTTACGAAGAGATAATTCATAACCTCTAACAGTAACTTCGACGGGGTCACCCAGAGGAGCAACCTTGCGGACATAGATCTCAACGCCTTTGGTGATTCCCATGTCCATGATCCTGCGCTTTACTGCGCCTTCGCCGTGGAGCTTAACGACCTTAACGGTCTGTCCAACCTTCACTTCCTTAAGTGTCTTCATATATTCCTCCTGTTTATTTAATAAACTTCATCAGACCATGATCTTCATGGCCATATCTTTATTAAGAGCGATGCGGGATTCCTTAACTTTGAGAATGACGTTGCCGTCGTTGACAGTGATCAGGGTAACAAGGCCGCCCGGGACTATACCGAGGTTTTCCAAATGAAGCTTAACTTCAGGGCTGCCGCCTACCTTCCTTACGATCATTTCTTCGCCGCTGTCGGCTACTACAATAGGCATCATTTCTTACACCATCCTATAAAGATAAATAAAACTTACACAAGTTAGGCAAGCCTAATTAGTCTCGGCTAACATTATATGTTTGATTGGAGAAATTGCAAGGGGAAATTGCCAAAAACGTCAATTATCACAAGGAACTGACGAATATCAAAATAATTTGTGTTGACATGTTAGTCAAAACTAACTATGATGTTCTGCGAATGTTAGTTTCGGCTAACTTTTGAAAAATTTTCCGTGGGGGTGTTAAGTGAAGAAGAAAAGTACACTGTCCTGGATCTTTGAGTTTGCAGGCAGGAAGATCACGTATTTCGGATGGAGTGTGGTGCTCGCAATATTCGGTGTTGCTTTATCGTTTGCGCCGTATTTGATAATGTCCGATATTGTAGTTCAATTATTAAACGATAACAGGGAATGGCAATACTATTTGCAGAAAGTATTGCTCATGGCAGGCTGTTGGGTATTAAGACTCACTCTGCATTCAATATCTACTTCTCTTTCCCATATGGGCACATTTAATGTCTTGGGAAGTGTCAGAAGACAGCTTTGCGAGAAGCTTTCAACGATCCCTTTAGGTTCGGTGCTTGCTGATAACAGCGGTGCATATAAAAACATAATCGTTGAGCGTGTAGATTCCATGGAGACTACACTTGCCCATATCATTCCGGAGTTTTCTGCAAATATCATTCTTCCGATAATAATATTCGTTTATCTGCTTACTGTTGACTGGAGAATGGGCCTTGCTAATCTCATCTCTGTCGTTATCGGCGGATTTATGGCTGTCGGCATGCTTTTAAAGAGCAGAGGCGGCTATGAGGTCTCAGTCCAAAAGACAAAAGCTCTTAACGATACTGCGGTAGAATACATCAACGGAATCGAAGTAATAAAGGCTTTCGGAAAATCGAAGACCTCTTACGATAAGTTCGTAACTGCAGCCAGGGAAGGCGCTGACTGTTTTATCGGCTGGATGAGAAGGTGCATCTGGTGGCAGACCGGATTCATGTCATTTATGCCTGCTACTTTCCTCGGTGTTCTGCCTGTAGGTCTGCTACTTGTAAATAACGGAAGCCTTACGCCAGACAAGTTTGTAATGAGTGTTATTCTGTCTGCAGGTCTTATCACGCCTTTGATCGTTGCGTTCTCATATACAGATGATTTCTTAAAGATAAAGACCATCTTTGGTGAAGTTACTGAGATCCTCGAAAGAGAGGATATGAAGAGACCTGAAAACCTTACAAAAGAGCCTTCAGGATCTGATATCAAGCTCAGCAACATCAAGTTCAAATATAAGGATACAGAAGTCCTGCACGGCATAAACATGGAGATCAAGCAGGGCGAAGTAAGTGCCATTGTAGGTCCTTCGGGTTCAGGCAAGAGTACGGTCGCCAGACTCATCGATTCTTTGTGGGATCCCAATGAAGGTGAGATCACTTTCGGCGGTGTAAACATTAAAGATATGCCTCTTGATTACTATATGAGCCAGATAGCTTATGTTGCGCAGGATAACTATCTTTTCGACCTGTCGATCAAAGAGAATATCAGACTCGGCAAAAAGGGTGCTACTGATGAAGAAGTAATTGATGCTGCGATGAAGTGCGGCTGTCATGAATTCATCTTAGGGCTCGAAAATGGCTACGACACAATAGTCGGCGGCGCAGGCGGACATTTATCGGGCGGTGAGCGCCAGAGAATATGCATAGCAAGAGCAATGCTTAAGAACGCACCTGTAGTTATTCTCGACGAGGCAACCGCCTATACAGATCCTGAGAATGAAGCTCTTGTCCAATCGAGTGTTGCTAAACTCGTAAAAGGCAAGACGCTTATCGTCATTGCGCACCGTCTTTCAACAATTGTTGATGCAGATAAGATCTTTGTTATCAACCAGGGTAATCTGGAAGCTTCCGGTACACATGAAGAACTCCTTGTCAGCTGCGCGCTGTACAGCAAAATGTGGGCTGCTCACAGTATGGCAAAAGATAATGCGGATGCAGTAGGTGCCATAAGCGGAAAGGAGGCCTTCAATGGTTGAGATGATTAAAAAGTTCTTCGATTTTTGTGATCAGAAGAACAGGAGAAAACTATATACTGCCGTAGTGCTTGGCGTTTTCGAAGCAATTTTCGGCGCGATGAAGATCCCCGCTGCATTCTTTGCTTTCAACGCAATTATAAAACAGGACATCAATACCAAGTCGTTATTGATCGTTATTGCCCTCATGCTTATGAGCACTGTAGGCAAGATGATCATCAACAGATTTTCATACATGCTTCAGACTGAAGGCGGATATGATACATGTGCGAGCAAGAGAATTCAGATCGCAGAGCACTTAAGATATCTGCCGATGGGATACTTTAATGATACGAGCCTTGGCCATATCACTTCTGTTACGACAAACACGATGGAGCAGGTAGGTGATATTGCTACGAGAGCTATCATGATGGTTTTGCAGGGAAGTATTACTACGATCGTAATCGGCCTGGGCATGTTCTTCTTCGATTGGAGAATAGGCGTTATATCAGTTGTAGGAATAATCATATTCTTCTTCTGGAACAAGGTAACAAATTACAAAGTCGCTAAAGTGGCAGACGAAAAGCTCGAATCAGACAGAGACATCGTAGGTGTAATCCTCGAATATATCCAGGGTATTGCCGAGATACGTAATTACAACATTGTTTCTCTTAATTCATCTAGAGTTTCCAAGGCGATCGATCGTAAGGTCAAGGCTGACATAACAGCGGAGCTTGCGGCAATCCCTGCTGTCGGCGTGCAGATGCTTATCAGCAAGCTTACCGGAGTAGTAATCGCAGGCGCATCTGTTTACTTCTATCTGACAGGTTCAATGGCGCTCGAATATGCGATCACGATGCTCATGTGCTCATTCATGGTTTTCGAAGCCCTTGATGCTGCAGGCATTTATACTGCGCTCCTTAAGATCATCGGTAAGGGTGTAGATCTTGCTAATGAGATCACTGACCTTCCGCAGATGGATATCGACGGAGAAGACATTAAGCCTGCCAACAGAGACATCCGTCTGGAGAACGTTAGCTTTGCTTATGAGAACAGGAAGATCATCGATAACGTCACTCTCGATATCAAGGAGAACACGACTACTGCTATCGTAGGACCTTCGGGCGGCGGTAAGACAACCATCACATCCCTTATCGCAAGATTCTGGGACGTTCAGGAAGGCAAGGTCACGCTTGGCGGGCGAGACGTAAGAGATTACAGCTTCGATTCGCTGATGGAGAATTTCAGCTTCGTATTCCAGCGTGTATATCTCTTCGAAGATACGATCGCAAACAATATCAGATTCGGAAGGCCGGATGCACCTATGGAAGACGTTATCGCGGCAGCGAAAAAGGCCTCCTGCCATGACTTCATAATGGCGCTTCCCAACGGATACGAGACTCTTGTAGGAGAGGGCGGCGCATCACTTTCAGGCGGTGAGAAGCAGAGGATCGCTATCGCAAGAGCGATCATGAAGGATTCTCCGATCATTATCCTGGATGAGGCCACGGCCAATGTCGATCCGGAAAATGAGAAGGAACTTACGGAAGCTATCGAGAACCTGACCAAAGAGAAGACGATCATCATGATAGCTCACAGGTTAAAGACTGTAAGGAATGCTGACCAGATCATCGTTGTCGATAAAGGACATATCGTTCAAAAGGGCAGGCACGAAGAACTGATGAATGAAGAAGGTATTTACAGGAACTTCGTATCAGGCAGAAAACAGGCTGTGAGCTGGAAGATATCATAAACAGGAGAATAGAAATGGAAAACAAAAGCAACAAACTTAAAGCAAAAGACTTTATTACTATCGGTATCTTTGCGGCGATCCTTTTCGCTGTGGAATTCGCGTTCGGAATGCTCGGATATATTCATCCCTATATCGTTGCAGCGTATGTAGTCATACTTCCTTTGGCGAGCGCCATCCCGATGATGCTTTTCTATACCAAGGTAGAGAAGTTCGGAATGATCACGATCGTGTCAGTGCTCATGGCGATCATCATGTTCGTCGGTGGCATGGGCTATCTCGGAGCACCGCTCATCATTATCTCGGGCCTCATTGCAGACTTTATCGCTAAATCGGGCAAGTATAAGAGCGCCAAGAAAACAGTGCTCAGCTTCGGTGTTTTCAATCTCTGGATCTGCGCAAACTATTTCCCGATCCTCGTAACAGCTGATTCTTACCGTCAGGATCTTATTGACGGCGGTTATTCGGCAGAATACGTCAACAACCTCTTTGCCGCTATCAATGTAAAGACGATCGCCATCCTCGTAGTTTTGGCATTTGTCTTCGGATGCATAGGCGCGGTCATCGGCAAGGCTGTAGTTAAGAAGCATTTCGAGAAGGCCGGAATCGTATAAAGATGAAGCTCGATCCCCGCACAAAGCTGTTCATGATATTTGTCGTGTCGCTCGTCGCCATGATGAGCGCGACAACGCCGCTCCTGTGGGCTATTAGACTGACCATCACTCTGATACCGATAATTCTTCTTGTTACCGAGAAGAAATATGCGTCCGCGCTGCGCTTTTTCCTGGCATATACAATAGCTTTTGTTCTGGCTTTCTTTATTCTGTCAGAGAAGTCTGAAGGCATAATCTCATCGCTTCTTATAGGTTACTGCGGAATAGTAGTTCAGTTTATGCCAGCCATGATCACCGCTTGGTATGTGATAAGGACTACCAAGATCGGCGAGTTTATGTCCTGCATGCAAAAAATGCATGTTCCGGACGGATTGTCTGTCTCTCTGGCAGTAGTCATGAGATTCTTTCCGACGATCAAGGAAGAGTATTCATCTATCAACGATGCCATGAGGATGAGAGGCGTCATGTTCGGCGGCGGTAATGTCCTCAGAATGTTCGAATTCAGAATGATCCCGCTCCTTTTCTCGTGCGTTAACATAGGCGAAGAGCTGTCTGCGGCAGCCATCACAAGAGGTCTTGGAGGAGAGACCAAGCGTTCAAGCGTTGTGGAACTTAGACTTGGTGTATTTGATTATCTTCTCATGACCTTTCTGACTGCCGCGACAGTTATCTTCATAGTGTTTAAGTATTTCATATGAGTATCATCGAGCTCGAAAATGTTAACTTCCAATACAAGGGATCTTCAGACGGATCCCTTGTTAATGTGAACCTAAATATTGAAAAGGGCCAAACAGTCCTGCTTTGCGGAGCTTCAGGATCAGGTAAGACTTCGATCATAAGGCTTATCAACGGACTGATTCCACACTACTACTCGGGAGATCTTGAAGGACAGGTGACCGTAGCCGGACGGGATGTTAAAAAGGTCGAACTGCATGAGCTTGCAGGCACAGTAGGGACGGTGTTTCAGAATCCGAGAAGCCAGTTCTTCTCTGTCGATACCGACGGAGAGATTGCATTCGGTCCTGAGAATATCGGCCTTGAGCCTAAAGAGATAAAAGCCAGGTTAAATGATGTCGTGGCAGAGATGAATCTGGATGAGATCCTCGGAAGAAACATTTTTGACCTATCAGGTGGGCAAAAGCAGAGGATCGCCTGTGCATCTGTCGCTGCGCTTTTACCGGATATCATACTTCTGGACGAGCCGTCATCAAATCTGGACTTCGATTCCATTGAATTGCTGCGCGGCATAATCAACGAATGGAAAAGACAGGGAAAGACCATAGTTATCTCCGAGCACAGACTATGGTATCTGAAGGATTCCGTTGACCGTGTACTTTATATCGAGCAGGGTAAGATCGCAAAGGAATGGACCGGAGAGGAATTTGAAGCCCTCAGTGAAGAAGATGTCAAATCTTATAAACTTCGACCTGTAGTGCTGGAAGAAGAGCTTTTAAAGGCATTTAGAGGAGAATCAGAATCAAGCTTTTGCGAGATAAGTGATCCGATTGAATTAGAAGGTTTCTTCTTCAGTTATACAAAGCACCCATATCTGCTATTTAAGAGGCGTTTCAAAGAAACAGACGGCGACAGTCTTAACCTGAATATTTCCAAACTTAATCTCCCTAAGAGCAAGATAATCGGTCTTGTCGGGCCTAACGGTACCGGTAAGTCGACCTTCTTAAGATGCCTTTGCGGGCTTGAAGGTGACTGTAAAGGAACTATAACTGTCGACGGCACTAATTATAAAGGCAGACAGAGGATCAAGATCTGCTACATGGTGATGCAGGATGTTAACCATCAGTTGTTTACAGACAGCGTTGAATCAGAAGTTATGCTTTCCATGAAAGATAAGGATGAAAAGCGATGCGATGAGATCTTAAAGAGCCTTGGCCTCGAAGAATACAAGCAGACCCATCCGATGGCTTTGTCAGGCGGGCAGAAACAGCGTGTGGCAATAGCTTCTGCAATAGCATCGGACGCAAAGATAATGCTTTTCGATGAGCCGACATCAGGACTTGATTATTCGCATATGGAGAAAGTGGCTGAATTACTCAAGCAGTTGTCAAAGATGGGAACTACAGTTATTGTATCAACTCATGATCCGGAGCTTATATCTGAGTGTTGTGAATATGTGTTGGGACTTAATCATGGAAAAGCCAAGTATCTCAAAGATAATAAGCTGTGTTGCGGTTGAAGGAGAAATCTATGATCAAGACTACGATTAAGATCGACGGGATGATGTGCGGTATGTGTGAGTCACATGTTAGTGATGCAATCCGTAAAGCAGTTCCTTCTGTAAAGAAAGTAAAAACATCCCGAGCCAAGAAAGAAGCGACATTTCTGACGGAAGAAGATATCGATCCCCGGGTGATGGAAAAAGTAATAAAAGATACCGGTTATGAATTCCTTGGAATCAATTCTGAACCATATGTAAAAAGGGGAATATTCCTATACAGGAGACAGAAATAGACTGCATCCTGATATTGACATCCTTCGAACAAATTGGTAATATTCTTGCGGTTAGTTAAGACTAACAGAAGTAAACAAAGAATAACCGAAGGAGACTTCTAGAAAGGAACATACCAGTGTTTGACGAGATGGTGGTCAGGAATTGTGCACCTACTCTTGCGGGCATAAAGGTTGGCAGTCTGTTCAATTGTGTGGGACTTGACTACGAGGATACATTGAGTTGTGTCCGTTCCCTTAACAGAAGGCTTCATTCTTTCGGAGTTCGTTTGATTACTGTTTGTCCCGAAAACAAACCTTCATTGGTCTATATGTATCGCCCGGCTAAGCTCAGAAAGTATTTCATGGAAGAAGACGTCAGAGATCTTCTCTGTGAGTTCGGATATGAACCCGATGATGTTGAAGGCTGTGTGAAGACAATTATCACTAAACTTTTTGATTCTGATGAGTTCCCGCACGAGATTGGTCTTTTCCTGGGATACCCTTCAGAAGATGTAAGAGGTTTTATTGAGAATCACGCATGCGGTTCAAAATGCATCGGTTGCTGGAAGGTTTACGGCGATGTCGATCAGGCTCAGAAGAGGTTTGCTTTATATAACAAATGCACTTCGATCTACTGCAGAAGATTAAGAGAAGGCAGCAGCATCGAGAAATTAACAACGGCGTTCTGACGCCAATAGAAAGGAATTACATAAATGAAAACAGCAGTTGTTTTTTGGAGTGGTACAGGCAATACGGAGGCTATGGCAAATGCAGTAGCTGACGGTATGAAGGGTAAGGGTGCAGAGGTATCTGTTCTCGGTCCTTCTGAGTTTACGGCAGATAAGGTAGCTGAGTTCGATGCTATCGCTTTCGGTTGTCCTGCTATGGGTAATGAAGTCCTTGAGGAGAGCGAATTCGATCCGATGTTCACAGGTATTGAGAGTGCTCTTAAGGATAAGAAGATTGCCCTTTTCGGTTCATTCGGATGGGGCGACGGCGAGTGGATGAGAAACTGGGAAGACCGCTGCAAGGCAGCAGGCGCAAACCTCGTCTGTGAGAGTGTAATGGTTAATGATGCACCCGATTCTGACGGTGTTGAAAACTGCAAGAAATTAGGCGCTGCACTCGCATCTTAATATTTTCGATCAGGCAGCTGATCAGAATCGGAGTAAAAAATGAGTTACAGAATCGTACTTATAAGACACGGTGAATCCGAATGGAACAAAGCAAATCTCTTTACCGGCTGGACAGATGTTGATCTCTCTGATGCCGGAAGGGAAGAAGCAAAGAACGGCGGAAGACTTCTTAAGGAAGAAGGAATCTCATTCGATGTATGCTTTACATCAGTACTTAAGAGAGCCATTCATACGGCTAATCTTGTTCTCGATGAGATGGATGAGATCTATATTCCTCAGATCAAGTCATGGAAACTCAATGAGCGTCACTATGGTGCTCTGCAGGGCTTAAACAAGTCTGAGACAGCCGAGAAATACGGCGAGGATCAGGTTAAGATCTGGAGACGTTCTTTTGACGTTAAACCGCTGGCATTGGAAGAAGGTGACGAGAGAAATCCCGCATTGCAGCCAGCATATAAATATGTCGATAAGTATTTCCTGCCTTTGACAGAGAGCCTTGAGACAACGATCGAGAGAGTAATTCCTTATTATCTCGAGACGATCGTTCCCGAGATTCGTGCGGGTAAGAGCGTTCTTATTGCAGCACACGGTAACTCATTAAGAGCTCTGGTCAAGTATCTCGATAACATTTCGGACGAGGACATCTTAGGTCTCAATATTCCTACGGGAACACCGCTCGTATACGAGCTCGGTGACGACTTCAAGGCAATAAGTCACAGATATCTCGGAGACCAGTCTGCTATCGAGGCGAAAATGAAAGCAGTTGCCAATCAGGGAGCCAAAAAGGCGAACTGAAATAATAACAATCTCTTATGAGATGAAGGAGAATGACATGAACTTTTTGGAAATCGTAAATGTTTACGGAAGAGCAATCCTCGACTCAAGAGGCAATCCTACAGTTGAGGCTGAGGTAACTCTCTATGACGGAACAGTCGGCAGAGGAACAGCTCCGAGCGGCGCTTCTACAGGTGAATTCGAAGCTCTTGAGCTTCGTGACGGTGATAAGTCCAGATATATGGGCAAGGGCGTTTCAAAGGCTGTCGAGAATATCAATACAGTTATCAATGATGCACTTGTAGGTCTTGATGCTTCTGATATCTATGCAGTAGATAAGGCAATGATCGAGGCTGACGGCACAAAGGATAAGTCCAATCTCGGTGCTAACGCTATCCTCGCTGTATCTATTGCCACAGCAAGAGCAGCAGCTATGTCTCTTGATATCCCGCTCTACAGATTCTTAGGCGGCGTACAGGGCACTAAATTGCCTGTTCCTATGATGAACATCTTAAACGGCGGTGCTCACGCTGACAGTGCTGTTGATACTCAGGAGTTTATGATCATGCCTGTAGGTGCCCCTTCATTTAGCGAAGGCCTTAGATGGTGCGCTGAAGTCTTCCATACATTGAAGAAGCTCATTAAAGAAATGGGCGACGTTACTGCAGTAGGTGACGAGGGCGGCTTTGCTCCCAATAAGCTTGACAGCGATGAAGCTGCGATCGAGAAGATTCTCGAAGCAATCAAGGCTGCTGGTTATGAACCCGGTAAGGACTTTATGATCGCCATGGACGCTGCATCTTCCGAGTGGAAGAGCGAGAAGGGCAAGGGCTTCTACCATCAGCCGAAGTCAGGCAAGGATTTTACATCAGACGAGCTTATTGCTCACTGGGAATCACTTGTTGATAAGTATCCTATCATCTCCATCGAGGATGGCCTTGATGAGGAAGACTGGGAAGGCTGGCAGAGAATGACAGCCAAGATCGGCAGCAAGGTACAGCTCGTTGGTGATGACCTTTTCGTAACCAATACCGAAAGACTTTCCAAGGGAATCGCGCTTGGCGCCGGCAACTCCATCCTTATCAAGCTTAACCAGATCGGTTCTGTGTCAGAGACTCTGGAAGCTATCAAGATGGCTCACAAAGCAGGTTATACGGCAATCTCGTCGCACAGATCAGGTGAGACTGAAGATACTACTATCGCAGATCTCGCTGTTGCTCTCAACACCTGCCAGATCAAGACCGGCGCTCCTAGCCGTTCAGAAAGAGTTGCTAAATACAACCAGTTGTTAAGAATCGAGGAAGAATTAGGCGACGCTGCAGATTATCCGCAGATGGGCGCATTTAACGTTAAGAAATGATTTCTCCTCTGTTTATACATCATGTCTTGGGAGGGTTGCTGTCATGATGAAGACGGCAACCCTTCTCCCTTGAAAAATGTCGGGATTATAGGAAGGTATCATATGTGTTTAAGAGAATCAGGTGAAATGTATCTTGAGTCAATTTTTTTGCTCTCCGAAAAAGAAGAGCCTGTACGTTCTTTGGATGTAGCCAATCATTTGGGATTCTCAAAACCGAGCGTAAGCCGCGCTATGGGGAAACTGAAATCTGAGAGCTATATCTCTATCGATTCACAGGGATATATAACGCTGACTGAAAGAGGGGAGAGTATAGCCAAAAAGATCCTCGAGAAAAGGTTTGTCCTTAAAGAACTGATATTAAGACTAGGTGTCGATGAGAAGACGGCCGAAAGTGATGCCTGCAAGATTGAGCATGTATTAAGTGACGAAACGTTTAATGAATTAAAGAAATATATTAAGTAATAGCTGTAAATGTGCTAACATCAAATTATCTTGCATGGGGGTGATTAGGTATGACTGATGTTAACATGACTTTAGAAGAGAGTATTGCTCTTGCTGAAAAGCTCCAAAAAGGATATGCCAAAATGGAGTCGATCGAGCGCGATATAGCTTCGAAAAGGGCCGAGATAAGACGCCCGCTTACTCCACACAGGCGTCATTCATTTTTTAAGTTTTTCTGGCCGAGTTTCATAATAGCCGATATTGCTTTTTTCGTCGCCATTATAATGAGTCCGATTTTCATGAAGGAGTTCCCCAAGTTTTTCGGATTAGTCTTAGTAATCGTTTACCTTATTCCTGTCGCCATTCTTATTATCGGCGTATTAGTTGCCAAAAAGAAGGTAAAGGAAGCTAACAAAGCCATAGATTATGCCGAGGAAGATGAGATGAATAAGAAGGAAGAACTTCGTGACAAGGTGGAAGAACTTGAGCACGAGTACAACAGCTTGTCGATAAGTGTCGGCAGCTATAGTGATATGGTTCCTGAGGCATATAGAAAAAGTTCTACGATGGCCAGAGTCAAGCTCCTGCTGCAATCGGGTAAGGCAGCTGATTTTGCAGAAGCTTTGGAAAAGTGTAAGAACTAATACGATCTCTTTTGACACCCGATAGAGAAGTGCGAGCCTTGTGTAACAATGTTACACAAGGCTGCTTTTTGCCGAATTGACTATCCGGTCGTACAGGGCAGCGATGACCTGGAATACGCTTCCAAGGATGTCTTCGGTAAGACAAGTATTACCGGTGCGATCTATCTTAAGACGGATAACTCGGAAGACCTGAGCGATCCTTATAACGTTATTTTCGGTCACCATATGGACAACGGCGCCATGTTCGGTGATCTCGAAAAGTATAAAAATGAAGAATATTTCAATTCCCATCTTGACGGCTGGCTATATGCTGGGGGAAGATATTACAGACTCGATGCTTTCGCTGTAATGATGACAGACGCCTATGATGAGAATGTTTATAGCATCGATGCTCTCACGATAGATGAGAGAATCGATTATATCAGCGCGAACTCCTTGATTTACAGGCAGCTGAGCGATTCAGACAGGGAAGCACTCGAATTGTTCGAGAGTGAAGGTGTAACTGTTCTTGATCAACTGCAGAAATCAGGTGATCCGGCAATGGTACTTGCGCTTTCAACTTGCGAGTCGGCAATTACAAACGGCAGAATCGTAGTATTCTGTATGGCCATACCGGTAAATGCTAAAGACCTTCCCGGCTTTAACAATAACGGCGGTGAGAATGTCGGTAATGATCCTAAAAATGTTACTGAGTCTCCAAACATTATCGATAGACTCACCGCTATTGGCCATCCGTTTGGTTCTGACAAATGGGCTTTCCTTAATATCGTTTGTGTTTTCTATTGTATCTTTGTAACTTTGCCTTTCACTAAGACAAAGGTTAAGTTCAAGCAGGGCAGAGCTGCCAAGAAGGTTAAAGACCTCTACTCCGGATACGGATACAGCGGTGCTGATGCCATGGCAATCATCAGATACGGTAATAAGATCAAGGATAGGCTCAGAAGCTTCCGTATAAGGATCAATACTGGCACGGTCCTGAATTCGTATCAGGGCGAGTACATGTCCCAGTACAGCTGGGCTGAGTATTCTATTTTCAAGCGAAACAAGTAATGATATATCTCTCACAAATGTGCTAATATCATAATCGTAACCTAAGCAATTATATTTTTGGGGATTAATAGGAGTTGCTTATGAAAAGATTTATCTGCAAAGCAGGTGCAGTACTGCTGCTCGCTTCTATGATGCTGTCTATAGCATCGTGCGGTAAGAAAAAGAATGCCAAAAAGGCCACTGTAGTCGCTGAAGATACTCCTTGGTTTGACATCAATACTATTGATGTTGATTCTGGCGCAGACCCTGAGAAAGAGATAGAGTCTGTAAACCACGAGTTCTGCGGTTCAGATGACAAGTATCTTGTCGTGCGTTCTTCCGGAAGGTATATGGAACCGCCTGAAGATGAGATCGACTGGGATAATTATAATTTTGAAAGCTATAACTTTAGCGTTATCGCCGTGATCGACAGAGAAAAAATGGAGACCGTTAATACCATTGATCTGTATAACGGTCTGGATACGGGGCTGCTCACACATGAACATGTTGATACAGCAACATATGTTGACGGAAAGATCACCGTAAAGACAAACTCAAAGGAAAGAGACTATGATCTGCTGACGGGAGAGCTGCTTGATACCAGACCTTCGACTACTTCAGATCTTGGCTCGAGTTCGCAATACTATAAAGTCGGTGATTATGTTATCGATGCCGAGACAAATTGGGACGAGAACAGCAGAAGCAACAGTTATCTGAACATCAAAGCACCGGACGGCACATTTTCGAAGATAGATATGAACGAGCCCGGCAAGACAACTTATGTTATGAGTGTTCTGCCGCTGGATGATACTACAGCATTGGTGCCGGCTTTGGTCAATAATGAATATGTCTTCTATGAGCTTGACCTGACCACGAATAATCTTAAGGAGGGAAAGGCGAAGGATTACGAGTGGCTCGATACAAGTGCACTGGGTCAGGCGCTTATCGGAACTGACGGTCTGGCATACAGCAGAACAGAAAACGGCATTTCCAGGATAAATACGAAGACCAAGACTGTTGAAGAAGTTTTCAATTACAATTGGTGCGGATTGAACAGGGCAATTGTGGAGAGTTATTTTTTCGATCTTATAGAGTGTTCAGCAGATAAGCTGGTCTTTATCGGTCAGACAGAACCGGCATCGATGTATCAGAGTGAGCCCAGGACGTTCCAGATCGTGGAGTTTGTAAAGGCAGATAAGAATCCGCACGCGGGAAAAACTATTCTGGAGCTTTTTGACTATTATCTGGACGAGAATACCGGAGCCGCTATCGTGAAATTCAATGAGAACAACGATAAGTACTATATCCAGGTTTGTGACCGCTATAACTTGGCAGATATCTTTGACAGTTCTGCTTACCCGGATTATATGAATGGAGATGAGTGGAGCAGGTATTTAATTGATGAAAGATCCGCAATGAGTAATGCGCTTGCGATGGATATCATCAACGGCGAAGGCCCCGATATCCTCATGAATACAAGCAGGTACGGCCAGCTCAACAGTCCGAACTGTCTGGTGGACCTTACACCGTATGTAAAAAAGCTCGATTCCGATAACTATTTCACAAACATTATCGAAGGCTCGAAAACAGAAGGTGCGCTCTACCAACTGCCTGTCAGCTTCTCGATAGAGGGCATCTATACAGACGCAAAAGAAGCAGGAGCCTCAGGAGTCGGTTTTACGCTTGATGAGTATCAGTCGTTTGTAAAAGACTCTTTGAATGGCACAGATATTATTGTTTCAGGACAGGCGATCTATTTTGCCGATCTGTTTAATTCCATGAACGAGAAATTCATAAAAGACGGCAAAGCAGATTTCTCAGGACCTGAGTTTGAAGCGCTTGCTGATTATGTAAAAAACAACGTGCCTGAAGAAAGCACCTCATCAGATGACATCCCGTGGCAGATTTACAATTATGCCAGTTATGGTACTTGTTACGGTATCGGAGGATTCTATTTGGAAAAAAGCAGCATGGTCAAAAATCCGACGATTCTGGGCGGCCCTTCTCTTGACGGGCGTGGTCCTTCGTTCTCGTCTAAATGCTCTGTCGCGATCTCGGCCAATGCTGTCAATGTTGATGCATGTGCTGAATTTGTGAAGATCCTTCTTTCCGATGAGATTCAGACATACATAGCCATGAACGATTATTTCGTCCTGAACCGCAATGCTTTCAGAAGCGGCGGTGAAGCAGCAAACGATTACTATAACAAGGGCGGAGCAGAAAGCGTTTTTGCATCCGGAAGACCCTATAACAATGGCGTGAAGTACACATCTGCAGATATTGATAATATCGAGAGGATCATCTTAAGCTGCTCGAGGCTGCAGTATGAAGATCCGGCCATAACCATAATCCTTATAGAGGAGATGCCCGCATATTTCTGTGACCAGAAGGATCTTTCCAAGGTAATCAAGATCGCCCAGGACAGAGCGCAGAAAGTGCTGGACGAAAGAGATTAAAGGCAGTAGTGATATAATCTGAAAAACTAAAGAGTTAAGCAGGGAATATGTTAAACCAGTTTTCGAGAACAGAGATCTTATTGGGAAAGTCCGCTATGGAGCGTCTGTCTAAAAGCCGTGTAGCAGTATTCGGCATCGGCGGAGTCGGCGGATATGTGTGTGAAGCACTCGCGAGAAGCGGAGTCGGTGCTCTCGATCTGATAGATGATGACAAAGTCTGCCTGACGAATATTAACAGGCAGATCATTGCGACCACAAAAACAGTCGGAGAATATAAGACTGACGTTATGCAGGCGCGCATTCTTGATATAAATCCTGAGGCGGAAGTTCACACATATAAATGCTTTTTCCTTCCCGAGAATGCATCTGATTTCCCGTTTGATAAATACGATTATGTAGTCGATGCCATTGATACGGTCACGGCTAAGATCGAGCTTGTAATGCAGTGCCGGAAGGCGGGAGTCCCGATCATCAGCTCGATGGGCGCCGGAAATAAACTTGACCCTACCAAGTTCCGGGTTGCGGATATCTACAAAACCCAAATGGATCCGCTCGCAAAAGTAATGCGCCGTGAACTTAAGAAGAGAGGCGTGAAAAATCTTAAAGTAGTCTATTCAGAAGAAGAGCCGGTCCTTCCGGTTGAAGATATGACCGAAAGCCAGGCTGACTGTGAGTCAGAACGACCTGATTCTAAGCGCAGAAGCATTCCCGGCAGTACGGCCTTCGTACCGTCTGTGGCCGGACTTATCATTGCCGGAGAAGTGATCAAAGATCTGACCGGTGCGTAGGGTCTGGTTTCACGATTAGAAAAGAAAAAATAAAACCTCTGTACGAGTTAATTTGCGCTTGCAAATTACTGTTTGAAGTACAGAGGTTATATTTTTTCGCCTTGGTGGAGATGAGGAGAATCGAACTCCTGTCCGAAACCTCTTCCTCCGGGACAATCTCCGGGTGCAGTCGACGGATGAATTATTCCTATTCCCGCGTGGCCCATCGACGGGCGTCGGTTCCAGTAGCTTCATAAGATTAAAGTCGCTAGCCGGCGCAAAGCTTAACCGGTAGGACTGCCTGCTTAACCTCTCTCAGGCGAGGTCTTCGGTGTACATTCACTCCCGCGAGAAGATAGGCGGGAGGACGGTAGCCTTAGGCTGCTACGAGCTCTGTGTTGTCTGCAATTACTTGCAATTCCCCGTTTTTTAAGGAGGCACAACGAGGATCCTCCACCCGCTTTCCCGACCTCAGAAGCCCCGTCGAAACCAGTGCATCCCCATGTCAGAAAATAATTGCTCCGGCCGGACAACAGTGGCCGAAGCAATAAAGCTTACGCGTGATTATACAATCTTATAAGCGAAAATCAAGTTTCTTCGTCAAAACCCAGGTCCTTTGTTACGTCATAGGGCTCGAAGCTCTGGCTGATAACATCCTGTGCTTCCTTGATCTCCTGCTTATCAGCATCATCGTCTGAGACATAGGGCTCAGGATTAAGTCCGGTATTCTCGGGATAATCGGTCTTATAAGGATCCAGACCGTCATACTTCTTGTAAGGATTGCCCATTACTTCGGTGCCGCAATAGTAGCACTTTAAAGTGAAGGGTAAGTTTTCCATGCTCTGAAGGCCCTTACCGCAGTTCGGACATTCGGTAGTATTTTTGAAATCCTTTCTCTTCTCGAGGAGTACGGCTTCATTCAAAGCCTTATCGAGCTGCTCATTTGTAATACCCTTTTCCTTGAGCAGGATCCACATAGCGTGAAGCAGATATTCCTGCTTGGTTACGATGTTCTTAAGATCTTCAACTTCTTTAAGAGCATGGAACTCGCCCTTGGCTTCCTGGTCTTTCTGGCCTGTTACATCACGAAGGAATTCGTCAGCTTCATTGACATTTCTGAGCTTGGACATTTCCTTCATTGAAAGTGGATCAATACCTTGCATAAATTACCTCCTGTGTGTTGATCGAATATAGATACCCTGAATCTACTATAACAAACTTTTTTGTTTTTCCATTGCGGAAATCTTAGTGATCAGCCGCCAATGAATTCGGCGACGGCGACGGCAGTGTTATAAGGCGTCTCGGCATCTCCTAAAAGTGCATCGTCAGCGCTGTTGGAAAGATAACCCACAACAAGCTGGTATGACTTTATTGAGTCCGCGTGATTAAGGCCCGTGTACATGTTGGACTGGACGCAGCCGAGGGATGTGGAGCCGATCGAATCAGCAACTGCATCAGCGAGCTTCTTGCCGTCGGCGGCTGCTGATGAAGAATACTTTCCTGATGAAGGAACATATACTTTTACGCCGCTGATCTCTTCGTCGGGAGCGCTGTCTGCGTGAAGCCTGATGAAATAATCAGCCTTGCTGTCAGTTGCGACCTGTGCGCGCTCGATATTCGAGATATTCACGTCATTGCTGTTTCTTGTGAGGATGACCTGAGCGCCGCAGCCCTCAAAGTATTCCTTCATGATCAATGCATATTCAAGAGTGAGCTCGTATTCTTTGACCTTGCTGGTCACGCCGACTGCGCCCCGGGTGGCACGCTCTTTCTCTGCTGAAGAGCCGGAAAATACTTCCTCGAGCTCGGTGTCCGCTTCAGCCTGGTGACCCGGATCGATAACTATAACAAGGCCTCTGAGATCAGGATGTTCATCCGGGATCGGAACGGGTGAGGGAGTAGGCGTAGGGATCGGTGTGCTCGTAGGATAAGAATTGCTCGGTTCAGGCCCGATGATTCCTTCTTCGGGCTCCGTATCGAGTGTCTCCTCGCCGGGCATACCGAACAGCTGGTTGAACTTGCCGTCGATCTTATCTTTATTGAAGATATAAACCATATATAAAGCGCCTACTACAAAAAGAGCAGTGAGGATGCCGACGATTATGCTCGTGGAAGCATTCTTTTTAGCGGGCTTATTTTCTTCCTCGGGTTCCGTTACATGGGAGACTTCTATCTTCGGAGGAGCTTCTTTCTTGGGAGCTTCCTTGACTGCCGGAGCCTTCTTAGGCGCAGGTTCATTATGTGTTAAAGGCTTCTTGTGAGCTGCGCCTTCGTTATGAGGAGCTGCCTTGCCGGGAACAGGCTTTTTAGCCTGAGGGGCCTTATTTGAAGGAGCTTTACCGGAAGGGACTTTTCCTGCGGGGGCTTTGCCTGCGGGAGCTTTGCCTGCGGTTGACTGTCCTTTTTGCGGAACGGGCTTTTTGCCCTGTGGAGCACCCTTTGCGGGAGCTGAAGACTTGGCAGGTGCGCCGTTCTTGACCTGAGGTGTGTTCTTGTTAGCCTGGGCGGGTTTATGAGCAGAGCCGCTTTGGGGAGCGGGCTTCTTTGCAGCCTGTGAAGGCTTAGAAGGGGAGGCCTTCCTGGGCTCCGGCTGATTATTTCTCTCATCGTATTTCTTTACAAAATCAGCGATGAAAGGCTCACGCTCAGACTGGGGAAGATCGTGGAGGCGCTCATAAAGAAGCTTCCTTTTGTCGTCCGGAAGCTTCGAGATTATCTTTTTAAACTTACCAAGATTATCTTCGGGCATAAAATCCTCCAATAAGGATAATACCATTCTTTATCAATCGGACAAAACGTTTTTGAGGCTATATTGAGGGGCTTTTCGTAAGGCTTGAAAAGGCCTTTGATTTGATATTTTCGGGCAGGCGGAATTATTCAAAACTTAGTATTGAACAATAAACAGTAGTGTGCTATAAATGATAGTGACGGTGGCGGCGCTAAGGAATAAGGGGCGCCCCACGTCAGTCAAATCGGAATGAAAGGGGATTTGCCAATGAACAGCCAAATCAAGAAGGGCATTCTCGATTTGTGCGTGCTGGCCTTGTTAGAGCAGGGCGACAGTTACGGCTACGACCTCGCAGGTAGCCTTGCACGCAAAGTCGAAGTAGCAGACGGCACTGTTTATCCGATACTGCGCAAGCTCGCTTCTGAAGGTGTTGTATCAACATACCTGCAAGAATCACAGAACGGGCCCCCGCGCAAATACTATCATCTCACCGATTCGGGCCGTAGGAAGCTTAATTCCGATCGCGAAGAATGGTTGAAGTTCTGCGGGGAAGTAAATGAGATACTTGAGCGAGGAGAAACTGGAGGGAAAGCCGATGAATAAGACTGAATATCTTAACAGGCTCAGCAATGAATTAGGGCACATGCCCTACGGTGATGTCAAAGACATCATGCAATCCATTGAAGAGCATTTTGATGCAGGCGTGAGTGAAGGCAGAAGTGAAGCCGAGATCGCCGAGAGCTTGGGAGATCCCAAGGAGCTGGCTAACGAATTCAAGGACGGCGCTAAGTTCAACCAGATCATGAAGAGACGTAAGAAGGTTGATGGCGGCCGTGACGGCACGGGCAGGATATTTGTTGTTGTTTTCAACATTTTCGTCGGTGTCGGAATGTGGCTCGTGCTCCTCGCGGCTATCATCGCTGCTCTGTGCATCCTTGGCGTTGATCTCGGAATCATAGGCGTTATCGTAGCTTCGATGATCATGGGTAAGATAACTGAATTCCTTGTTCCGTTTATCTTCCTGTTGCTCACACTTATCTGTGTAGCAATATTCCTTGTTATCCTGCTGATACTCGGAATCAAGTACTATGGAAAAGGCCTCAAGGCATACATCAGATGGAACAGACACGTATGGAACTACGGTCTGGGGGAGGACTAATATGAGTAAAGGTGATATTAAGTTATTGATTACCGGCGCGATCGCTCTCTTCCTGGCATGCTTCTTAGGCATAATCACGTTGATAACTTTCGCGATCAAGCTTGGCGGCAAGGCAATGGAATATGACTGGAAAGGCACTTTCGGTAATTCCTGCGCTACATCAGCAAGTATAGAAGATTAATTTCGGTATAGGGATAGATAAGGGGCTGTCTTGCAAGGAAGGCAGCCCTTAATTATTCTAAAGAATATCTATCCTTTTGGAGTCACTTAATGGAACAGGATAAAGAACTTGAGTCGAGGATCGAAGAAGTCCTCAAGGCAGAAAAAGAAAACAAGATCCCGCGCATGACGAAGCGCGATTACATCATAGCAGCAGTTATCACATTCATCTGTTTGCTTGGAATCATCGGAGGATTCTTCCTATGAGCCGCAAACATGATGTCAATAAAGAAGTCGAAAAAGAAGTCTACTGCGGAACGCTTCCCGTTCTGCCCAAAGAGCGAAAATACGGATTCCTCGATGCACTCCTCGTCCTTTCCGGATACTGTATCGCCACATGGAGTTATACCCAAGGCTCATATCTTGCAACTCTCGTAGGATTCAAGCAGCTTCTGATCGGAGCATTCCTTGCGGCGATCTTCATGCTGTTGATCTATCAGGTCCCGGTCATAATGTCGACCAGATACGGTATCGATATATGGATATGGCTCAGAAGCGTTTTCGGGCCGATGGGCAATAAGATAGTAACCATAGTCATTATCGTCATTAATTTCCCGTGGTATGCAGTGTGTTGCGAACTGTTCGCAGACTCGATGGAAAATCTCCTGGGACTGTTCGGAATACAACTCTTCAACGGTGCACATCTGATATTGAGTCTCTCGTGCGTTATCATCGGTACGATCATCGCTCTGCGCGGTGTAAGCACGATTACATGGACAACGAGGATTCTTGTGCCGTTGCTTCTCCTTGTCGGCGTAGCGGTAGTCGTAGTAGGCTTTACATCCGTGCCTATGGATGTTATCTGGAACTATCAGCCTGAGCTTGCAGGGGACGCTGACAAGACAGTCAATTATGTCTTAAGCATAGAGGCTAACTTCGCGTTCGTTATCACGCTCGTCGGAGGCATGGCTGAGGTTCCGCGTCTCTGTAAATCCGAGAAATCAGGATACTATGCGGGCGTCATGGGACAGGGTGTTGCAGGCTCATTCTTCGTAGTAGTCGGCGCGGTCATGGCCATAGCGATGCAATACGTAACAGGCAAGATGGTAGATGATCCGACTCTCATGATGGCTACTCTGTCGGCGCCGATCCTCGGATTATCTTCGCTCCTGCTCGTTGCTTTCGCGAACATCGGAACACAGGCTGTCGGTTCATATATCTATGGCGTAATGCTCAAATCGACATTCAAGAAAACATCTTATAAGCTTCTCGTTCTTATATTGGGAATCTATGTTGCATTGCTCTGTGTATGGGGTAAGATCACCGAATATTTCGGAAGCTTCCTGACGATCGGTGCGTGTGTATACGCGCCTTTGGCAGCACTTCTCTTTGTAGATTTCTTCCTTGTAAGGAAGCAGAAGATAGACTTGAAGAGCGCATATGAGCTGCCCGGTCATAACGCATATAAATATTCCAAGGGTTTTAATATCGTAGGTATTGTCTGTCTTGTATTGGGATTCGGATTTACTTTGCTGATCTTCGATCCGATCAGCGTCGTAATACATAACAAGATATTGTTTATGCTGACGCCTACGTTCGCATCATTCCTTTTCACGGGGCTTTTGTATTATCTGCTCTGCAGGATACCGGGCATCAGACGTTATGTCAGAAGGGACACTTATGCGGGCCCTGACAAGAAGCCTTTCGACAGGGCGAAAACTCCGCCGAGGCAGAACCTTCTGATGCTGCCTCTCATGTGGCTCGCGTGCAAGATCATCGTGAGACCTTATAACCTTAAGATCGACAAACATAACATGGAGGGCATTAAGCCGCCTTTCCTGGTCTACGGTTCGCATAACTCATTTATGGATTTCTACGTAACGCCCTTGGCATTGAAGCCTTACAGGGCAAACTATATTTCCGAGCTCGAAGGCTTTGAGAATTTCGGTGAGTGGATATACCGTCAGGTAGGCTGTCTTGGTACGCGTAAATTCATTAACGACCAGCACCTTATTAAGAACATTATCAAGGTCATCAAGCGCGGCGACATCATGGTCATCTATCCTGAGGCGCGCTATGCCAATGTCGGAACGAATTCACACCTGACGCCTTCCGTCGCCAAGCTCGCAAAGCTTTTGAAGGTACCTGTAGTAACCATCAACATGCAGGGCAACTATCTCCAGCAGCCTATCTGGAATCTGAAGGAGAGAAAGGGCGCAAGGCTTCATGCTGACCTCAAGTGCGTTGTTACACAAGACGAGATAGAGAAGTTATCTGTTGACGAGATCCTTTCGAGAATCTCCCAAGAGCTTACATACGATGAATATAAGTACCAGCTCGAAAACAAGATCGTCATTGATGATGAGTGGAGAGCAGAGGGTCTGCATTATCCTTTGTACCGCTGCAGGAAATGCGGCAGGGACTTCGCCATGACGACATCCGGCAGCAAGATCACCTGCAAGTACTGCGGCGATTCTTACGAGATGGATGAATTAGGACAGCTCCATTCTTCTGGCGGCGAGACTATCCATATCCCTGACTGGTATGAGTGGCAGAGAGGATTTGTCCACGAGGAGATCAGGGAAGGCCGCTATAAGCTCGATATTCCTGTCCGCATCTGGGCGCTCCCGAATGCCGTAAACTTCGTTGACTGCGGTGAGGGAAGATTTATTCACGACAACAGCGGATTCTCTCTGGAGTTCGATAACTACAGGACTGAAAAACACGAGACTTTGAAGTTCCCGGCCAAGTCCATGACGTCACTCCACACCGAATACGATTACCGTGGCAAGTACGGACCGTGTGTCACGCTGTCCACCTACGATGACACGTTCTTCATTTATCCTACCGATGAGAGCCGCGATGTCTTCAATCCCACGAAGATCCAGTTTGCAACAGAGTATCTGGGCGGACTTTATGAGTGAGCCTTTTTAAGGTAAGTTTTCGCGTTCTGTAATAAATGCGGAAAAACAAATAAAAAATTACAGAAAAACCGGATTTTCTGTAATTTTTGCTCGAAAATATTCAATTTATTACAAATGACGGGTGTTGGCCGTTAGCGGTTGAACAACCTTACTTCGCCTCGAAGTTTGTCTCCGGATCCCAGTGCAGGTCTTCCTGTCTGTGCATCCAGTTGGACAGGGCTTCAGTCATCTTGTGCGCGTCATTGTCAAAATCTTCGCCGCGCATAGGTTCACCGACATAGATCCTGATCTTGCGGCGGTGGAGGCCGTTGAGCGGATGGGGCTTCTTGGAAGTCCTGGGCCAGATCTGGTAAGCGCCTGCGATATATACGGGTACCATGGGTACATTTGCCTTGATGGCGAGGTAAGCGGCGCCGTCTTTCATTTCGGCGAGCTTGCCTGTGTGAGATCTGGTGCCTTCAGGGAAGACGAAGCAGATATTGCCTTTCTCGATCTCTTTCTTAGCCTTGATGAGGCCTCTTACGGGGTTGCCGTAACGGTCAACGGCAATGCCTCTGCCTACTCTCATGATGAGGCGGCCGAGCTTGCCGTGGTTGGTCTCGAGGTCTGAAGCTGCGAGGCAGCACATCCACTTGAAGTGGCCCTTAGGCAGATAATCGATGATGAGGACGCCGTCAGGGTAGCTCTGGTGGTTGGAAGCGACGACATAGGGATTGTTCTTAGGGAAATTCTCCCTGCCGATACACTTCATGTCACAAAGGATATGTGTGAGAAGAAGGAAGCCGTCCTTGGCTACGATATCCCAAAAACCTCTTTTGGTAGGGTACTTCTCGTCAAGATGCTTATGGTGGTCAGCCCTGGACATCTTGGACTCTGTATCAGGAGCCTCATTAACGGTTTTCTCAATATTAGTCTCTAAATTATTATCTTCAGACATAAATACTTCCTTAAAGTAGTTCTGGCTTAAATCTAACATATTATACTCAAAAAAGGTATTTTAGCGAATTATTGTAAAATTATTCTCAAATATGATATATTTTCAAATGCGCTTGTGTTTTCACTTTGTGGGGCAAGTCGCAATATGGAGGTATAATATGAATCCTGTTCAGGGCACGCCCGTTTTTACAGCTGAAAAGTTTACGGACTTACGAGAGTTGATCGTCCGTACATGCTCAAAATACTCTGAACTTGATGCATTCATCTTTAGGCGTTCGCCTAAGTTATCGGAAGTTCACAGAAGCTTTTATGAGTACGGCAGAGACATCAAAGGTCTGGCTACTTATATCCTTAACAGTAAATTTGCCGGCGGCAGGATTGCTGTCGTAGGTGAGAATGCATACGAGTGGTTTGTTTCTTATAACGCAATTCTTTCATCGGCCGCTGTCGGCGTCCCGCTCGACAGGGCGCTTCCTGAAGAAGAGCTGATCCAGCTCCTTCAGAGATCGAGATCCCGCGTTATTTTCTATCATCACAAGCATCACAAGATGATGCTGTCCATCGCTGAGAAGATCAAGAAAGGCGAGATCGACCTGCCGCTTGAGATGTTCGTAATCTTCTATAAGGACGGACTTTCCGGCAAGACGAAGGATGATTCATGGCCGGATGATGAGCGTTTCGCTGACATCTATGACCTCATCAAAGAAGGTAATTTCATGGTCGAGGCAGGCGATACCAAGTTTGAAGATACGCCCATCGATCCCAATGAGGCAAAGATAATCCTGTTTACTTCAGGCACGACTTCAATGAGTAAGGGCGTTCTGCTCTCTCATAACAATATCGTTTCCAATGTTTACAGTATCGCTCAGACGCTTGACGTAAGAAGAGGTGACAGAGCTTTCTCGATCCTTCCTCTGCACCACACGTTTGAGAATACCTGCGATTATTTCATCTCCTCATGCGGCGCCTGTATCTGCATGTGCGACGGCCTGAGATATATCGTCAAGAATATGGAAGAGTGGAAGCCTAATGTCTGTATATCGGTTCCTCTTCTTTTCGAGAATATCTATTCCAAGATCGAGGAAGGTATCAAGGCTTCGGGCAAGGAGAAAATCATTGCAGTTGCAAGGCCGGTTACCAGATTCCTAAGAAAGTGCGGCCTTGATATCAGACGCAATGTCTTCAAGGATATCCTCGATAAGCTCGGCGGTAATTTCCGTATGGTCGTTATCGGCGGTGCCGGTATCGACAAGAAATATATCGATGCATTTACTGACTTCGGTCTCCAGTTCTTTATGGGTTATGGTCTTACTGAGACATCTCCTGTTATCTCTGTTACGACCGAAGTATGCGATGTCCATGGCTCTGTCGGCCGCCCTATGAATGGTATTACAGTTGCCATCGATGCTGAAGGCACAGGTCCTAAGGCTGTCGGCGAGATCCTCACCAAGTCCGATTGTATCATGCTCGGTTATTACGAGAATGAGGAAGCCACCAAAGAAGCCATCGATGAAGACGGGTGGTTTCATACGGGCGACATGGGTTACATCGACAAGACCGGCTCTATCCATATCACAGGCCGTGTTAAGTCCATGATCGTTATGACAAACGGTAAGAAGGCTTTCCCTGAAGAGATCGAGGCTGTTATCACTGAGATCAAGGGTGTCTCCGAGGCATTTGTCTGGGGCAACAAGAACGACCGTGAGGCTATCGATGTCTGCGCCAAGCTCCTTATCAACCGTAAGGTCATCGGCGCCGAATTAGGCCTTACTACAGAGCCCGATGACGGCCAGGTAGAAGCTTACCTCAATGACAAGATGCATGAGGCTAACCACAAGCTGCCTCAGTATAAGATAGTTCGTAATTACGTCTTCTCCGAAGAAGACATGATCAAGACAACGACGCTTAAGATCAAGCGTCCGAAGGAGCAGGAACACATCGAGTCACGCCTTGCCGAATTAGGTCACACCATGTATGACATGAACGGCAAGAACTTCGACAAGATGATCAAGGCAAATCCGTAAGGGAGTCTTATGTCTTCCATCCGCAAGATCTTTCTCGGAAGCCGGGAAGTCACTATCGAATTCGAGCGCAAACGTGTCAGGAATATCAACGTCCGCGTCAGACGTGACGGGACGTTGTATTGTTCTCTGCCTTATTATGTGGCGGAAAAGGAAGCCGCAGCTTTCATCATCTCCAAAAAAGATTATCTTCTCAAGTCGATCGATTCTATGGCTACGGAAGAGAAGGCCAAGAGCCTTTCACGTTCCTATGTCGACGGAGAGATCTTCTATGTGCTCGGTAAGCCGTATCCTCTTCGTGTTATACAGGGCGCGAAAAATATCTGCCGCCTTGAATCAGGCATTATCACTTTGGAAGTAAAAGATCCCTCTGATTACCGCTCGAAATACATGACCTACGAGAGATGGAGACGCGCCGCGATCCGGAGCGTGATCGTGGATTACTGCAACGAGATTTATCCTTTATTTGCCCGGAAAGGCGTAAGCCAGCCCAAGAAGATCACTTTGGGCGAATACAAATCCTTCTGGGGCGAATGCTTTGCAAAGAGGGGAGAGCTCAAGTTCAGCTACAGACTTTTCGAGAAGGATACAGAGCTGATCAGGTATGTGGTCGTGCACGAGTTTGCGCATTTCTTAGAGCCCAATCACTCCGACCGTTTCTGGGCAATTGTGGAAGAGATCGTCCCGGACTGCAAAGAACTCCGCAAAAGGCTTAATTCTAAATAATCTACGAGGCTGTTTAATAAAAATAGTTTATAATAATCTGATAATGCTAACTAACGCTATCAGGAGGAATCACTCATGGGTGAACTTAATCTTGAACGAAGCAAAGTCAAATTCGATACTTGGGAGCGCAAACTCCTTGACTTAAGTACCCGTAATTCACTTCTTAATCTGAGGATAAAAGGATCATGCATTCCTGTTTTTGTTCCGGAATGCGCCAATATCGAGGACCTGATAGCGCAGGAAAAGAGTTTTTCCATAAAGTCCCGCGGAAGCGATGAACTGACGGAAGAGACAGAGGAAACAGCTGAGATTCCGGAGGCTATCAAGCCCGTAGAAGAGACGGCTGAAGAAAAGCCTGCTGAAGAGTCTGCTGCAGAAGCGCTGCCTGCCGAGGCATCAGCGCCTGCTGAGAATGAAGCTCAAGATGTGGCTGCTTTGGAGAAAGCTCCTGAAGCCGAATTGGCTAAGGCTCCTGAAGAAGCTCCTGCTGAAGAAGCGCAGGATGCACCCGGGGAAAAGAAATCCAAGAATACTAAGGCTATTCCTGCCAAGGATTACTCGATCGCAGATCTTGCTGACATAGAAGAATTCAGAGACATCATCGTTAAGAATTACGATAAGGGCGTGCTCATCTCGTCACTTACTGATGCAGCCCTTGATAAGAACATCAAGACTCTCTACAGAGGCGCTAAGACCTCGATGGAAGAGAACGGCGCGAACACATTGTTCCTTGCATGCGGATTCTTGAAGTGGTACGAGAAGGACAGAAAGGATCCCTGCTTTGCTCCGATCCTTTTGATCCCTGTAGATCTTGTTAAGAAGTTCGGCATCAAGTATACGATGAGAAGAAGAGACGAAGACGTTCAGTTCAACGTTACGGTCTCTGAAAAGCTCAGACAGGATTTTAAGATCGAATTTGATTCGTTCAGCAAAGAGCTTCCGGCTGATGAGAGCGGCGTAAATGTCAACGAAGTTTTCAAGCAGGTAAAAGAAGCTGTCAGCGCGCTTAAGGGCTGGGAAGTAATCGAGTCGTGCGTACTCGGATTGTTCTCATTCTCGCAGTTCGTAATGTGGAACGACATGCACAGCCACAGGGATTCGATCTCGAAGAACAAGATCGTAAAGAGTCTCATCAACGGCCGGCTCGAGTGGGATTACGAGGACATATCCAAGCAGGGCAAGGTCCCTGAAGACAAAGTGTTCCTGCCGCTCGTAGCAGACAGCTCCCAGCTTGCAGCGATCATGCAGGCAGGTAAGGATGAAGGCGCGAGCTTCGTTCTTCACGGCCCTCCGGGAACGGGTAAATCACAGACAATCACATCGATAATTGCCAACTGTCTTGCGAGCGGCAAGAAGGTGCTTTTCGCTGCTGAGAAGAAGGCAGCTCTCGATGTTGTTTATAAGCGTCTGGAGAAGATCGGCATTGCTCCGTTCTGCCTTGAGCTTCATTCCAATAAAGTCCGTAAGAGCTATGTGCTCGACCAGCTCAAGATAGCGAGCGAGGTCAGCCTTAAGGCCAAGGGTGACGGCGACTACAATAAGGCTTTGGAAGATATCGCAGCTAAGCGGAATGAACTCGACAAGTATGTTAATGAGCTCCATATCAAGCGCGGATGCGGTATGTCTCTTTACGAGCTCATCAATGTTTACGCGTCCAATCAATCTGCTGCTGACTGCGGAACATTCGATGACGGATTTATCAATGAACTTAATTCCAACAGGATCAAGGAGATCGAATCTTCCCTTGGCGAACTCGTAGCTTCTTCCGGAAATCTTCAGGGCAAGCTCCCGTTCGTAAGATCTTCGGCATATTCCCAGGATGCGAAGAACAAGCTGCCTGTTTTGGTTGAATCATTTATCAAGGCCTACGATGATTTCGCTGCAAGCGCAGACGGATTTGATAAGCTCCTTGCATCCAATAACTGCAGGATCGGCGGCGAGCCCGGAACTATCGGGCGCATAGCCGGCCTTTCTGCATGCGGAGCAGCGATCGCCAAGCTTAAGGGAATGAATCTTCCCAAGGGCCTCATCTGCTGTGATGATACAGAGAGCGCTTATCTGTCGTTAAGAGATACAATCGTCAGCTGCAAGGATGCCGTAACTAAGAGAGATACACTGCTTGCTTGCTGGCAGCCTGCTTTTCTTGATCTGGACGGCGCGTCGCTTCTTAGTGAGATCATGGCTGCCAAGGCTAAGAATGCCCTCATGAGAGGCATAGCTGAGAATAATGTCTACAAGAAGGTCAAGGCTTATGACCTCAAGGGTAGCCGCAAGGATTCTCTCGAGCAGGACTTCAAGCTCCTTTCCGACTACAAGAATTCCGTCCAGAATGCGATGAATTATATTGCTTCCGTCAGAGGCTGTCTCGGCGAGCTCTATAACCCCGGCGCAGGCTTCCCCGGATTCGATCTTGCGCAGACAGAAGCGCTCAACGAGAATGCCCACGCAGTATTTGCAGAGTTCTCCGCTTTTGATCCCACCGGTTCTTTGAGAAAACTCATCGGCAACGGCGACGTATATCTTACAGAAGCGGTCAACGCATTTAACAGCAAGGCAGCTAACTATAAGGCTGCTTACGATGAGCTCAATGCAACTTTCGGACTTGAGTACGGCGCTTTCGAGCCTGCTTCTGCAATGCTTGAGACAAAGAAGCAGATGGCTCAAATGCTCCTTGATGACAGTGAATACTTAAGAGACAGGATGCAGTTCAATCTCATGGCTTCCAGATGTGGTGAATATAAGATCACCAATCTTGTTAAGGCTTATGACAGCGGTGCTGTAGACGGTAACAACATCATCAGCTCGTTCCGCAAGGGCTACAGCAAACTGCTTACTACTTTGATCATCGACAGTTCCGAAGTATTGAGAACATTCAGCGGACTTGTTTTCGAGAAGAAGATAAGCGAGCTTTCAAAGGTCAACGATGACTTCGAGAAGCTTACGAGACAGGAGATCTATTTAAGGATCGCAAAGAACCTGCCTGACTTGAGCCGTGACGCGAACGTATCGTCAGCGCTCGGCATCCTGCAGCATGCCATCAAGTCGGGCGGCAGGGGAGTATCTATCAGAACACTGTTCACACAGATCGGCGAGCTCATCTTAAAGCTCTGTCCGTGCGTGCTCATGAGCCCTCTTTCATGCGCGCAGTTCCTTGATCCCGACAAGTGCGGAATGTTTGACATCGTTGTTTTCGACGAGGCATCACAGCTCCCTACATGTAAGGCGGTCGGCGTAATCGCAAGAGGTAAGGAAGCAGTTATCGTAGGCGACCCTAAGCAGATGCCGCCTACGTCATTCTTCACGGAGCAGATCGATGACGGCGACGACAACTATGAGACTGATGACTTGGAGAGCATCCTTGACGACTGTCTGGCAGTCAGCATGCCCCAGATGTATCTTGAGTGGCACTACAGAAGCCGTCACGAGAGCCTTATCACGTTCTCCAACAAGTCCTTCTATGAGGGAAGACTCTTTACGTTCCCGTCACCTGATGACCGACAGTCCAAGGTTACTCTTGTTGACTGCGGAGGAACGTTCGATTCGGGCAAGACGAGGACTAATAAGATCGAAGCGCAGGCCGTTATCGACGATATCACCACAAGGGCTCACGATCCTGAGCTTGCAAAATACAGTGTCGGCGTAGTCACATTCAATATCCAGCAGCAGGCATTGATCGAAGACCTTTTGGATCTGGCAGCGAGCAAGGATCCGGTGCTTGAGAAGTGGGCATTCGGAGGCGAAGAGCCGGTATTCATCAAGAACCTTGAGAACGTTCAGGGCGATGAGCGCGACGTTATCCTGTTCTCAGTAGGTTACGGTAAGGATGAGACGGGTAAGCTCATTATGAACTTCGGTCCTTTGAACAGAGAAGGCGGCTGGAGAAGACTCAATGTAGCCGTTACAAGATCCAGGATCGAGATGAAGGTATTTTCATCGATCTCGCCTGAGGAGATCCGGCTCACGGATACATCTTCAGAAGGCGTAAGAGCATTCAAGAGGTTCCTGCAGTATGCAGCAGGCAGCACGGTATGGGATTCCGATATTGCATCCACAGGCAGTTCGTCTGACAAGTCAGGCACTCCGTTGATCGACAGAAACGCTGCGTTTACCGGTATTGCAGATGACATCTGCAAGAGATTCAAGGAGATCGGATACGATACGGACAAGGGCGTAGGAAAGTCCGGATTCAAGATCGATATCGGTGTCGTATCTCCTGAACAGGAAGGAACATATTGTCTCGGTATCTTGCTTGACGGTCCTGTTTATGCCGCATCAGGTACGACCACTTCAAGAGAAGTCTCACAGATGTCCATGCTCAAGGGCTTCGGATGGAATATCGTAAGGATATGGTCTCTCGAATGGTGGGAAAATCCTGACGGAGTTTTCGACAAGCTCGTAGAGCTGATAAACAAGTCCAAGAAGTCTGATGAGCCTGAAAAAGCACCTGAAGAAGCAGCTCCGGCAGAAGCTTCAGAAGAGCCTGCTTCCGTGGAAACGGCTGATGTTAATGACGGACCCGAAGTGATCATTTACGGCGCAGCTTCCGAAGAAGAGACGGAAGATACAGACGATCAGGCTCAAAAAAAAACTGACGACGTAGAGAGCAGTAATCCTGAGATCTTATATCAGGCAGCGAGCATAAAGCCCAGGCTTATGAGCGCTGCTGAATTCTGCGATCCGATGAATACCAAGTATCTGCAGTCAAGTGTTGTTGCTATTGTAGATCAGGAATCTCCGGTAAGCTCAGACGTGCTTGCAAAAGAATTGATCTCTCTTGCAGGACTTAACAAGATGACTCCCAAGCTCCGTGACCGCTGTTCTTATCTCGTTAAGAGCATCGAAAAGAGCTCGGGCTTAAGATACACCACGCAAAGGCTCGATCCCGCTTCGGAGGATGAGGATGCGGAAGTCATCTTCCTTTGGAAAGAGGGTACTGAGATCGGCAAGGTCATGGATTTCTACAGAATCCCTGCTGAAGGCGGGAAGCCCAGAAAAGCTTCAGACATTCCTGTTCAGGAAGCAGCGTGCGCCGCTCATTATCTTGCCAAGTCACAGTACGGAATGCCTTATGGCAATCTTATCGTAGAGACATGCAAGGCCTTGGGCTTTACCAGAGCTCCCGAAGATTCAGATAACTACAAGCTTGGAAAGCGCGCTGTAGATTACTGCATCCGCCAGGAGCTTCTTGTCCTGGATGACGATCAGTTCGTTAAAGCTTCTGAGATGGTATAATAGCCGTTATGAATGATGAAGATAACAGCCTGATCAATAACAGCGTTGAGGAGACTCCGCTTTATGAGCGGCCGGGAGTGCTTGATCCCGACCGTAATATTCCCATTAACCGTAAATCGGACGAATATGCAAACGTCCATTACGACAATGAGAATAAGGGTTATCTCAAAGAATCGGATACGCCGGAGTTTACGGAAAATTCCGTAAATGCGATGGATCCTTTTGAAGACAGCGAACTTCTGAGCGGTTTTATCAGGCCGAAGTCTACAGGCGTAAAGACCGGAGCGAAGAAGGTAGAGAGCAAGATCTTTAAGCCCGAGACTGACATGGAGCCGGTCAGGAAAAAGGTCAGGAAGACTCTCCCCCAGGAAGAACCGCAGCCGGTCTATGTCGCTGAAGAAGATGCTGCCGCTTCAACGGATTATATTGCCGATGCTATGAGCGGTGTGGATACGGTCGAGAAGAAAGCAGATGATTCTGATACGACTGAAGCATCAACACTCAAGATGCTTGTCTATCTTCTGGCGGTAGTCATAACAGTCGAGATCGCGGGCATAGCTTTTTTGATTTTGCTTTGATCTTTATCTTTAACACAAAATAAAAAAGCCGCGGAAGTTTATTATCCGCGGCTTTTCGCTTTAAAGATATAAGAATTACTTCTTTTCTTTATCCTTTTCTTTATGGACCGGCTCAGATTTCAGAGTCGAATTCTTTGACTGAGCTGCCTCCTGTTTATCCTCGAAAACATAGTCCTTTCCGGGAAGTATAGCATTGAGGATGATACCTGCAAGAGAACCTACAGCAAGACCTGAGAGTGAGATCGCAACAGATCCGATCATGAAATCGATGGAACCTGTGTTGTTGTAGTACTTGATGCCGATAGAAAGAACGAGGATGATAGCTGCGATGATGACGTTTCTGGACTTGGAGAAATCAACCTGATTCTCAACAACGTTTCTGACACCGACTGCGGAGATCATACCGTAGAGGACAAGTGAGATACCGCCGACTACAGGAGTAGGGATCGCAGAGATGCATGCAGCGAGCTTAGGTGAGAAGGAGAAGCAGATAGCAAAGAGAGCTGCAAGTCTTACTACCATAGGATCGTATACCTTGGAAAGAGTAAGAACGCCTGTGTTCTCGCCGTATGTTGTATTTGCAGGAGCACCGAAGAGTGAAGCGAGCGTTGTTGCAAGACCGTCACCTGTAAGTGTTCTGTGGAGTCCGGGATCCTTAATGTAGTTCTTGCCTACAGTGGAAGAGATAGCGGAGATGTCGCCGATATGCTCAACGATCGTAGCAAGAGAGATAGGAACGATCGAGATGATGGCTGTAACAAGGAGACCGCTGTTTACATTACCGCCGGTAAAGATATTAAAGACGGTGTTCTTATAAGCGACAGGCAGGCCGATCCACTTAGCTTGCTGAATAGCCTTAACGCTTGCTGTGGAGAACAACTGGAGGTTAGGATTGCCTGCGATGCAGTAATAATTTGCAGCAGCATCGCCTGCGCCGATAGTAACTACACGGCTGTTCATGAGAGCGAAGAAAATGCAGAGTGCACAAGCACCGACAACACCCAAGAGGATAGGTGTGATCTTGATCATTCCCTTACCCCAGATGTTGCAGATAACTATGATGAGGATCGCTACGACAGCTATTGCCCAGTTTGTAGAGCAGCTCTGGATAGCTGTTCCTGAAAGGCAGAGACCGATAGCGATAATGATAGGACCTGTTACGATAGGCGGGAAGAACTTCATTACACGGTTAACACCGAATGCCTTGATAAGACCTGCAAGAACAAGATATACAAGTCCTGCGATTGCTACGCCGAAGCAGGCATAGGGAAGGAGATCGGCCTTTGTCATGCCTTCGATCTCCATGCTGGAGATCGCACCGTACGCAGCGAGGAAAGCGAATGAAGAACCTAAGAATGCAGGAACTTTTCTCTTAGAGATCAAGTGGAACAGTAATGTTCCCAAACCTGCGAAAAGAAGTGTAGCTGACACCGACAGACCGGTGAGAGCAGGAACGAGGACAGTCGCTCCGAACATAGCGAACATGTGTTGGAAGCCGAGTACAACGACGCGGCCGGCACCAAGAGTTTTCGCATCATAGACCGGACCGTCCAGAACTTTGGATTTACCCATAACAGACCCTCCCTGAATAGATTATTAGGTTTATAATAGCACTCTTATTTGGAATTCAAGCTACAATTTGTCATTTGTTTGTAACATTTTTCAAAGTGCCACAGCTTTGTTTATTGACTTAAAAATTGATTAATCTAAAATAGTCCAAAAGGTTGCGTTAAGCCTTATACTTTCCGGTGGAAAAGGAGATTATCTATGCAGTACAAGGATTTTGCGAACGTTCAGGTTATGGATCATCCGCTCATCAAGCACAAGATCTCACTTTTGAGAAAAGTCGAGACGGGTACTTACGAGTTCAGACAGCTTGTCGAAGAGATCGCTACTCTCGAAGGCTATGAGGCATTAAGAGATCTTCCTCTTGCAGATGTTGAAGTCCAGACACCTCTTGAGAAGACCATGGCACCCATGATCGACGGTAAGAAGCTTGCCATCGTTCCTATCCTCAGAGCAGGCCTCGGAATGGTTCCCGGCGTACAGGCTCTTACACCTCTCGCAAAGGTAGGCCATATCGGACTTTACAGAGATCCCGAGACACATGAACCTCACGATTACTATTGCAAGCTTCCTGATCCCATCGATCAGCGTCTCATCGTTGTAGTAGACCCTATGCTTGCTACAGGCGGTTCGGCGGTTGATGCCATCAATTCCATCAAGGCTCACGGCGGAAAGAACATCAAGTTCATGTGCATCATCGCAGCTCCCGTAGGAATCGAGAGACTCGCAAAGGCTCATCCGGATATCGATATCTATGTCGGTAACGTTGACAGAGAGCTTAATGAAAATGCTTACATTCTCCCCGGTTTGGGAGATGCAGGTGACCGTATCTTCGGTACAAAGTAAGATACGTCAGAATATAACTTTGGAGGAAAAGTGTTTATGTTAATTAAGAAGGCAGTAGCATCAGTAATGGCAGTTGCTACTTTTGCAGCCGTATTCACGGCTTGCGACAAGGATCGTATGGGACCGAGCGATACTAACGGACCTGATACAAGTGTTCAGTCTGAAGAGGGACAGGGTGATCCCGCTGCGACTAAGAAGTTCATCGTCGGTTTTGACCAGGATTTCCCGCCGATGGGATTCGTAGATGATAATAACGAATATGCCGGTTTTGACCTGGATCTTGCCAAGGAAGTCGCAAGCCGTCTTGGCATGGAGTTCGTAGCTCAGCCTATCGCATGGGATTCCAAGGATATGGAGCTCGGTTCCGGCAACATCGACTGCATCTGGAACGGTTTTACCATCAGCGGCAGAGAAGACAAGTACACATGGACTGAAGCTTATATGATCAACGATCAGGTCGTTGTCGTTAAGAATGATTCAGACATCAAGTCACTTGCTGATCTCGCAGGCAAGACAGTAGCAGTCCAGAAGGATTCATCCGGTCTTGCAGCTCTGAATGACAACGCTGATCTTAAGAATTCTTTCGGTGAGCTTGTCGAAATGGATTCTTACCTCAATGCTCTTATGGAGCTCGAGATGGGCAGCATCGATGCCATCGTAATGGATGAGATCGTAGCACGCTATGAGATCCAGACATCAGGCAAGCCTTTTAAGGTACTCGATGAGGCTGTAGCTTCCGAAGAATATGGTGTCGGCTTCCTGCTTGGAAACACAGAGCTCAGAGACCAGGTTCAGAAGACTCTTGAAGATATGGCTGCTGACGGCACCATGGCTAAGATCTCCGAGAAGTGGTTCGGTACTGATGTAACGATCATCGGCAAGTAATCACTTTTACAAAGAAAAAATCACCAAAAAGACTGCTCTTGAAGGGCAGTCTTTTTAGTACCATAGAAAGTGTAAGTCTTAATATCCGAACCCTTACAGTATCAGGTTTGTGATACAATTATTCCTATGCTGAAAAGAGTTTTTACATTCATCTTAATGTGTTTTATGTCGCTGGCAATACTTGCCGGCTGTTCTTCCAAGGCCAAAGAAACAGTACCTTTTGAAGCGAACGCTTTTGTAGATGAATGCAAGATCTTGGTTCCCGCAGCCCAGTTTCAGACCGTCAGCGTAGAAGAGTTCACTATGGACTTTACAAAAACTGTTTTCGATGAGTTCGCATCCAGTGACTATTATGCTCAAATGTCTGATGCGGAAAGAATTGCTGCGATAAAGGAGCTTGGAGCTGTTTTGAAGACGTACAGTTACGGAAACGTTAACGGCTTCATTGAAGACATACAGGTCGACGCAAAGAATCATGAAATAACATGGCACTGTGTCGGCGCTGAATACGATACATTGTGGCCAATGCCGGGGTATTGATATGGAATTACTTAGAACGACACTGCTCCAATTGGGCGACGGCTTCAGATTTACTCTGGGCATATTCGCCTTCACACTGCTGTTCTCGATCCCGTTAGGACTTCTGATCTGCAAGGGCAGAATGTCCAAGATCAAGGTAATATCTTTGCTTTGCAGGCTTTATATCTCGATCTTGAGAGGCACGCCGCTGATGCTCCAGTTATTCCTGGTGTATTTCGGTCCTTACTATTTGTTTAAGATCAATATTGCCAATATAAAAATCGGTGCGTTTAACTACAGATTCATTGCTACCATCATTGCGTTCTCACTGAATTACGCGGCTTATTTTGCCGAGATCTTCAGAGGCGGCATCCAGTCAATGTCTCAGGGCCAGTATGAAGCGGCTACTGTTCTTGGATTTTCTAAGGCGCAGACTTACTTCAAGATCATTCTTCCCCAGGTTACAAAGAGGGTACTGCCTTCAGTTTCAAATGAAGTTATTACGCTCGTTAAGGATACATCACTTGCCCAGGTAATCTCAGTTGCCGAGATGTTCACAAAAGCTTCGGCAGCAGCTGCTGCGCAGGTATCCGTCGTGCCGTTCATTGTCGCAGGCGCGTTCTATTACTTCACGAACCTGCTGGTTGAAGTAATAATGAACCGCATCGAGAAATCAATGTCTTACTATTCATAAGAGGTATTCACATGTCAGAGAACAATAACGACATCGTATTGGAAATGACCGGTATTTATAAGTCCTTCGGCAAGTTGGAGGTCCTCCAGGGCATTGATCTTCAGGTTAAGAGGGGAGAAGTCGTAGCCGTTATCGGACCTTCCGGCGGCGGTAAATCCACGCTCCTCCGTTGTGCCACGACGCTCGAAAAGATCAACAGCGGCAAGATAGTCATCGGCGGTGACGTGCTCTGCGATACTGTCGACGGCCATTTAAACTATTGCAGCAAGCAGCTCGAAAAAGAGATCAGATCCAAGTTCGGACTTGTCTTCCAGAACTTTAATCTCTTCCCGCATTTCTCCGTAAGAAGAAATATCACCGAAGCGCTTATCCACGTACATAAGAAGAGCAAGGAAGAAGCAGACAAGATCTGCGACGGCCTGCTCGCGAAGATGGACCTTGATGCTAAAGCCGAAGAATATCCGTGCAATCTCTCAGGCGGCCAGCAGCAGCGAGTCTCTATCGCGAGAGCTCTTGCGACAAATCCTGAGATCATCTTCTTTGACGAGCCGACATCGGCTCTGGACCCCGAGCTTACAAAGGGCGTTCTTACGGTAATCAAGGAACTCGCCAAAGAAAAAATGACTATGGTCATCGTAACCCACGAGATGAGCTTTGCCCGTGATGTCGCTGACCGTATCGTATTCATGGACGGCGGCGTCATCGTGGAAGAAGGCCCCGCATATGAGCTGGTAACGAATCCTAAGCAGGAGAGAACGAAGACGTTCTTAGCCGGCTATTAAGGGCAGAATGCCAGCGCTTCCTGAGATCCATTAATTGTTAACTTTGCATCCTTCACATAGGGTATTCTTGACATATAATCGAACTAATAGTACGATTGTCGTACTAATAGTTCGATTATAGGGAATTAAGGGCACTATTACCGGAGGTCAAAATGCGTAAAGACAGATTAAGAGAGATCCATACGCTTTCAGTTATTATGTCGGCAGAAGAGCTTTTCGAAGCTAAGGGTTACGAGGCGACATCGATCGATGATATCGCTTACAGGACCGGCATCAGCAAGTCCACGCTCTATGTCTATTTCAAGAGCAAGCAGCTTATATGGGATTCGATCGTCTGCAAATATATGGAGCTGCTTTTGGAGGACGCGAGAAAGGCCGCTGAAAGCAAGGGCAGCTTTGAGAACCGGTACTATAAACTCTGTTTTGATATTGCAGACAAATTCGAAGCGCATCCTATGTTTTACAAGGCAACGCTCGGAGCGATCTCAATGGATATGGATCAGGAGATCTATAAGAAGATCTACGATATCGGCGAACAGACAAATGAGGAGATCGCCAGATTCATCAGAAGCGGAATAGAAGAGGGAAAAGTCAGAAAAGACATCGATATTTATCCTGCGGTCATCATGATGTGGTCATCGATCTCAGGGATCATTTCGATGGCTATTGATAAGGAAGAATATCTCAAGATGAGATTCAACACGAGCAAGAAAGAGTATCTGAGGAAAGCATTCAAGATGCTTTTAGAGGGCATGGTATGAATGCGATCTATTTAAGCGGAACAGGCAACACAAGATACATAGTTAATAAGCTTTTGGATGAGCTCGGCCGGAAGGGAACGGTTCTTCCCATTGAATCGGAAGACGTGAAAAAAGCATTTGACGGCGATGAGATAATACTTGCTTATCCGACAATGTTTTCGAACATTCCTTATCTTGTAAGGGACTTCATAAACAAGAATCAGAACGAATGGAAGGGCAAGAAGATCTTCCTTATTACGACAATGGGATTGTTTGCAGGTGACGGTACGGGCTGTGCTGCAAGGCTCCTTAAAAAGTACGGCGCGGTCATCACAGGCGGAATCCAGATAAACATGCCTGACTCGATCGGTGACTGTAAGGCTCTGAAAAAGACTGCGGAGCAAAACAAAGCTATCGTAAAAAAGGCGGAGCAGCGCGTTGCAGAGATCGCTAAGAAGATGAAGGAAGGCAGGTATCCTCGCGAGGGATTATCTTTCTGGGCACATTTGGCAGGTTTATTCGGACAAAGGCTCTGGTTCTACAACAAGGCAATGAGTTATTCGAGTAAACTTAAGATAGATGGCAATAAGTGTGTGGGCTGCGGTATCTGCGCTAAAGGCTGTCCTACACAAAACATAAAGATAACAGACGGCAAAGCTGTTGCAAGCAGCCAATGCACTATGTGCTACAGATGCGTAAGCTATTGCCCAAGCCAAGCGATAACGCTCCTGGGCAAGACCTTGCACCAGCAGGCAGGAATCGAGAAATACACATAAAGAAAAACACCGTCCCGGATCAGGAACGGTGTTTGTGTTTAAGAAATAAAACCAATTACTCGGGTCTGTAGCTGTCCTTCAATGATACCGCGCGGTTGAATACGAGGTGATCGGGAGTGGAATCCTTGGAGTCTGCGCAGAAGTAGCCTGTTCTTAAGAACTGGAATCTGTCAGCGGGCTTGGTCTCTGCGAGGAATGCCTCCAATTTAGCGCCCTTGATGATCTCTAAAGAATTGGGATTGATGAAGTCCAAGTAGTTGCAGTCAGCAAGGTCAGGCTGCTCTGTGGTGAAGAGCCTGTCGTAAAGTCTGATCTCGCCGTCGACAGCTGTCTTTGCGTCTACCCAGTGAATGGTGGACTTGATCTTTCTGCCGTCCAAAGTATTTCCGCCTCTGGAATCAGGATCATATGTGCAGTGAACTGCGGTAACGTTGCCTTCTGCATCGTGATCGCAGGATACGCACTTAACTACATAAGCAGACTTTAAGCGGACTTCGTTGCCGGGGAAAAGTCTGAAATACTTGGGAGCCGGAACTTCCATGAAGTCTTCTGACTCGATCCAGAGCTCTCTGGAGAAGGAGACCTTACGTGTGCCGGCGTTCTCGTCCTGAGGATTATTCTCGACGTCAAACTCTTCGCAAGCGCCTTCAGGATAGTTGTCGATGATGAGCTTAACAGGCTTTAAGACAGCCATTGCTCTCTGTGCGTGCTCGTTAAGATCTTCTCTTAAGCAGTATTCGAGGAATGCGAAGTCAACTACGGAGTTGACCTTTGCGACACCATTGCGTGCGCTGAAGTTATGGATCGAAGCAGGAGTATAACCTCTTCTTCTGAGGCCGCAAAGAGTGGGCATTCTGGGGTCATCCCAGCCGTCAACGATGCCGGCTTCGATCATGGCACGGAGCTTTCTCTTGGAAAGGACGGTGTGTGTGATGCCGAGTCTTGCGAACTCGATCTGACGGGGCTTGCACTCTACGGAAATGTTGTTAACTACCCAGTCATAAAGAGGTCTGTGTGCCTCGAACTCGAGAGAGCAGAGGGAGTGTGTGATGCCTTCCAACGCGTCTTCGATCGGGTGAGCGAAGTCGTACATAGGATAGATGCACCACTCTGTGCCTGTTCTGTGATGAGGCAGGTGATTGATCCTGTAGATAACGGGGTCTCTCATGTTGAAGTTGCCGGAAGCGAGGTCGATCTTAGCTCTGAGAGTCATCTTGCCGTCTTCGAATTCGCCGGCTCTCATTCTCTTAAAGAGATCAAGGCTCTCCTCGATGGGTCTGTCGCGGTAAGGGGAGACTGCGGGAGTCTTTGTGTCGCCTCTCATGTCTCTCATCTGGTCGGGTGTGAGCTCGCAAACGTAAGCTAAGCCCTTTTCGATGAGCTCGATCGCGAATTCATACATCTTCTCGAAATACTCGGAAGCATAGAAGAAGCGGTCATCCCAGTCGTGACCTAACCAGTGGATATCCTCCTTGATGGCCTCAACGTATTCCTCATCCTCTTTGGTGGGGTTCGTGTCGTCCATTCTGAGGTTGCAAAGTCCGTTATAAGCTTCAGCGGTACCGAAGTCGATCTCTAACGCCTTGGCGTGACCGATGTGAAGGTAGCCGTTCGGTTCGGGCGGGAATCTGGTGTGGATCTTCTTGCCGTAGACTCTTCCGCCTTCTTTGAGCTCTTCGTCGATTATCTGCTCAATAAAATTCTTGCTTTCAGCCATATCTCATATTCTCCCGATCAAAGTCTTGAATAAGCGTATTTGATTCTCTTAAGTGATTCTTCCTTGCCCAAAAGGAGCATTACCTCAGCGCATCCGCCGGGGGTGACTGCCACGCCTGCGGCAGCGATCCTTACAGGCCACATAACTACTGAGTTCTTGACTTCAAGACCCTCAGCCAGAGTCTTCATTGCTTCAGTGATCGCTTCTCTGTCCCAGTCGACCTGCTCGAGGACGGGGATAGCCTTCTCAAGCATTTCCTTGGAAGACTCCAATGTGGACTTGCTCTTCTTGTGCTCGAAAAGCTCAAGCTCGAAGTCGCCGTAGTTCTTGATGAATGAGAGCTTTTCAGTGATCTCAGTGAATTTCGCGATCCTGGGCTTCAGGAGCTCAGCTAAGAGCGCGTAGCATGAAGGATCAACGCCTGCCTCATCGTAGTAAGGCTTTGCGTGCTCTAAGAACTCTTCATCGGACATTGCCTTGATGTGTTCCTGGTTGACCCAGGAGAGCTTATCGTAGTCGAAAACGGCAGGTGACTTTGAGATGCCGTTGATGTCAAATGCCTTGATGAGCTCGTCAAGTGAGAAGATCTCCTGCGTATCCTTAGGTGCCCAGCCGAGCAGGGCAATATAGTTGATGATTGCCTCAGGGAGGTATCCTTCGTTAACGAGATCCATAAAGCCCGTAGAGCCGTGGCGCTTGGAGAGCTTGGAGATTACTTCGTTGCCTTCCTCGTCAACAGACTTGCCCATGATGAGTGGCAGGTGGATGTATGTGGGGATCTCCCAGCCGAATGCCTCGTATAGGAGGTTGTACTTAGGTGTGGAAGACAGATACTCGGATCCTCTTACGACGTGTGTGATGCCCATCGTGTGGTCATCGATAACGTTAGCGAAGTTATAAGTAGGAAATCCGTCTGTCTTGATAAGTACCTGGTCGTCCAGATCTTCGTTAGGGAATGTGATGTCTCCGTAAACTAAGTCATGGTAAGAAGTGGAGCCTGTAAGGGGCATCTTCTGACGGATGACGTAGGGCATGCCGGCATCGAGATTCTTCTGGATCTCTTCAGGAGACAAGTCTCTGCAGTGACGGTCGTAGCCTGTGCCCTCAGGAGCATTCTCCTTAAGAGCTTCAAGGCGCTCCTTGGTGCAGAAGCATCTGTAAGCCTTGCCCTGTTCTACGAGCTTCTCGGCATAGGGCTTATACATCGGGAGCCTCTCGCTCTGGACATAAGGACCGTATTCGCCGCCGATATCAGGACCTTCATCGTGATCAAGTCCTGCAAGCTTCATTGTGTCATAGATTACCTGAGTAGCACCTTCTACATAGCGCTCACGGTCGGTATCTTCGATCCTGAGCACAAAAGTACCGTCTTCGTGCCTTGCAGTGAGATACTCATAAAGCGCGGTGCGAAGATTGCCTACATGCATAAAGCCCGTGGGGCTGGGTGCGAATCTCGTGCGTATTTTCATACATAACCTCTATTAAATAAAATACCTGAGCGTTTATTTTATCACTTTTGTGTTAATATACAAATTGAGTTTTTGGCAGAAAGGAGCCGGCGTTTGGACAGACTGGATTGTAACCGAAGCTGTGATTGCTTTACCGGCAGCGGAATCGCTGACGAATATGTCGCAGGATATATCCTGGAGCAGTATGGCAACAAAGATGTAAGCAAGCAGGGCGTTAAGGTGGCCATAATCTCTGACAGACAGGTCAGCGGATATTATTTCAATTCCTTCGAGCAGCAGTTCATCATAAGGAATATCAAGACCTGCCTCATCACCGTTGAAGAAGGCGAGCAGAATAAGAATCTCACCCAGGTCAACAACGTCATAAAGGAACTGGCCGAATTCGGCCTTAACGGCAATGACTGGATAATAGCTTTCGGAGGAGGAATGGTCCACGATGTCGCGGGCTTTGCGGCTTCGCTTTATACCGCCGGATCACGCTATGTCGCCGTTCCCACAACGCTCTCTGCCATGGCCGAGACGGCCTGCGCGGACAAGGCTTTCCTTAATTCAGGCAGCCGCAAGAACACATCTTCGATACCGCTTTCCCAGACCGCCGTTTTCATCGATCCGGTGTATCTGTCGACAGTGCCTAAGAAGTTCATACCCAACGGCTATGCGCAGATCATAAGATATGCTCTCCTGGCTGATTTCGGGCTCCTTACGGATCTCATTGATATTTCAGGCTCGAGCCTGTCGGATATAAGGGTATTCCTTAACCGCGTTTATGCGGCAAGGGCAGCCATCGACAAGAAGAATCCTGTGCTTCTGACGCTCGGAAATGAGCTCTCACATGCTATCGAGGGCTATTTCAGGTTCATGAATTATTCGGAGGGCGAGGCCCTGGCGCTGAGCCTTTTCGCGACTGTGCCGGAGAAGGCAAGAAGGCCTCTTGCAGCCGTATATATTAAGCTCGATCTCCCGACAACGCTTAAGGGAGTAAGCTTCAACGCCATAATGAATTCTCTCAAGGAGCCCTACAACAACGGCGCTTCGGCCAACAAGCCCCTTGTCTGCTACGAGGAGACGGACGGCAAGGGCAGCTGGGCTATTAAGCAGCTTCCCAAAGACGAGGCTCTTGCAATTCTTGAAGACAGGCTTAAGATTATCACCGCAGGCTCTTCAACAATTGCCTCAAATGATGAGGATGCTTAGGTTATAATTACTTGGTTATGAAAAACATATTTGTCAAAAGAATAGTTTCGGTTGTTACCTGTATGGCGGTCTTTGCACAGCCATTGCTTTTGGCATCCTGCAAGAAAAAGGATAATTCTCCCACAAAGCCTGCAGATTACGGCTCTTACGGATCTGACATCGCGCGTGAGATCGCTTCGAAATACCCCGACAGACCTGCTTATTCCAAGGGAGAAGCAGCGACAGGCGAGTATATCGCAAGCAAGATAAAGGAACTGGGCTTTGATGCCGAAGTACAGCCTTTCGAAGGCCCTGAGGGCGGCAATTCCGCTAATTACATCGTAAGATTCCAGGGCAACGGTTTTTACTGCGAGCAGGCTGACGGCACTTTTGAGATAGAACACAGAGTCGCCATTATCGGTACACACTATGACGCGGCGCTCCTCGACGAATATGTTGAAGAAGAGAGCGAAGATGAGGAAGAGGATGAGGATGAATCCGAAGAGGAGTCCGAACCCGAGTTCATCTATGACGGCATCTCGGACAATGCATCCGGAACGGCCTGCATTCTTACGGCTCTTATGGCTTTCAGGGAATATACCGACATAGCTTATGATGTCTGGTTTGTATTTTTCGGCGCGGGTACTGACAATGCTGCCGGCGCGGAGGCTTTTTACCAGTCTCTGACTTATGAAGAGAAGAACATGATCGACGTCATGTATGATGTCGACAGCCTTTATGCCGGAGACAAGGTATATGCTTCTGCAGGCTTTAAGTCACTGATCTCGAGCCGTAAATACGAGATGAGAAGAAAGCTCTACCAGTCTTATGACGTCTGCTTCTCCAATACGCTCTATACAAACTACGGTTTTGATCTTTTATATAACGAGTCCGGGATCAGGGCTGACATAAACGATGACGGAATCAGGGATATCTTTAACGAGCTCCCGCTGACCATTTCAGACTACAAGGTCTTCGATGACAGAATGATCCCCATCGTTTATTTCGAGAGCAGCGATTATAACTTTACATCTTTAGACCAGATGAAAGAGACCAAGAACCTGAATCTTCAGGAATACGGCGGCAAGATCAGAAGGACGCCTGCCGATTCGACCAAGCTCTTGGATTCGGTGCTGCTCGAGGAAGATTACGACCGCGACGGCGACGGTGAGATAGACTGCAGCGGTGACAGACTCCAGATAAGGATCAACTGTGTCGCGTTCATCATCGTTGAATCGCTCCTCAAGGGTTCCGACAAGGGCATGACGCCTGCACAATACGAAGCATACAAGGCTGAACTTGCCAAGCAGGCATTTACTTCAGAGACTTCTTCGGAGACTTCCAAGGGTTAAATTAACCTTACATTTGCCGATTTGATTCTTCTTGCTTATGTTATAATAAACAAGATAAGCATAAGGAAGAAGGACCTGTAGATGTCTTCCAACACATCTTTCATCAGCCAGATATTTGAATTTATAGGCGAGCTCTTTAACAGCCTTAATAAGGGCACGCTCTTCTTCGGCAGCGTCTGGGACTTCATCAGGTATGCTTTGGATATCATACTCGTAACGTTCCTTTTCTATACTGTCCTCATGTTCATCAGGCAGACGAGAGCATGGCAGCTTATCAAGGGTATCGTTCTTATCCTCATTTTCGTTGCTTTCTGCGGACTTATCGGACTCGACATGGTAGGGTTCCTGTTTAACCGCTTGCTTTATATCATCGCGATCCTGTTCGTGGTATTGTTCCAGCCTGAGTTGAGAAGAGCTCTTGAGACTGTGGGTCTCCGCACTTCCAACGCGGCTAATCCTTTCAGACACAGCGAGTCTGTTATGACAAAGGAAGAACTTACACATTTTATTAAGGAGATCAGCTCCGCCTGCAAGGAGATGTCCAGGACATATACAGGCGCATTGATCCTTATCGAGAGACACACGAGACTCGATGAGCTCGTATCTCAGGAAAACGCAGTTTCATTCGATTCTGAAGTTACCAGCTCCGTGCTCCAGAGTATTTTCTATAAGGGTTCTCCCATGCATGACGGCGGCCTTCTCATAAGAGACGGAAGGATCATCGCCGCAAGATGCCACGTGCCGCTCTCTGTTACCATGCATTCGCTTGAACGTGCCGGAACACGTCACAGAGCAGCAGTCGGCGCGAGCGAGATGGGTGATACCGTTGCAGTAGTTGTTTCAGAGGAAAGAGGCAAGACATCAGTCGCAGTCAACGGAAGACTTTTCGAGATGAAGTCTGCCAAGGAATTGGAAGCTAATCTTTCTTATCTCTTAGGCCTTAAGGAATACGGCGGCGAGCAGAAGACGTTCTTCGGAAAGATCCTCGATAAGTTCCGCCGCAATAAGGACGACAATCAGGATGTCTTAAGCCAGGAGGAAGTGGAGAACGCAGCAAAGAGCAAGCCTGTAGCTGCTGCTGTACCTGTATCTGCAAAGACCCAGGTGGAGACAGCAGGAGAGGCAGCAGTACCGATCGCTATCCGTACGCAGGTCGCAGACCAGACATCCAATTCCAAGAGAGTCGGTACAGCCACAAGGATCCTGTTCCTTGTCGTGTCGATCTTCCTGTCGCTTTTACTTTGGATGTATATCCAGATCAATACAAACCCTGTTGTTTCCAAGACCATTACGGTCCCGATCCAGTATAACGACGAGAACAAGCCCGAGAATTACGAAGTGTCTTACCCTGTTAAGACTGTTGAGCTTGAGATCGTAGGACGTGCGGGCACTCTTAATTCCATGACCGCCGACGACATCGTTGCGACGATCGATTATTCCAAGATCGAAGAAGGCGCTACGGGAGTTATCCAGCTTCCGGTTAACGTATCAGGTGCAGACGGCAATACGTATTTCCGTGTTGAGACCCAGACGCCGGAGTACGTTGATGTTATAGTCTACTCGGTCGACTGATAAGTATTCTATTGCCTGGTATTCAGGCCGAAAGGAAATAATATGCTTGAGACAAAAGATCTTATCGATTTAACACACACTTTGGCTGCGCCTATTCTTGAAGACAAGAAGTATCCCTGGGAAGCATTGCCTCTCATCAAGGAATTCATCTTAAAGCTTGGTCCTACGCTCGATCCCGAGATTTATGAGCAGAAGGCTGACGATATCTGGATCGCAAAGAGCGCCAAGGTTTTTGATTCTGCATACATCGCAGGTCCCTGCATCATCGGACCCGAGACAGAAGTACGCCAGTGCGCATTCATCAGAGGAAGCGCTCTTATCGGAAGCAAGTGCGTTATCGGTAATTCCACGGAGCTTAAGAATGTAATCATCAGCGATAACGTTCAGGTCCCTCACTATAACTATGTAGGCGACTCCATCCTCGGATACAAATCACACCTCGGCGCAGGTGCCATCACATCAAACGTTAAGTCTGATAAGACATTGGTATGCGTTAAGAACGGTGATGAAGTAATCGAGACAGGACTTAAGAAGTTCGCTGCTATCGTAGGCGATAACGTTGAAGTCGGCTGCCAGAGCGTTCTTAATCCCGGTACCGTTATCGGCAGAGGCTGCCGTGTATATCCGCTCTCAAGAGTAAGAGGTGTTATTCCTGAAAAGCATATCTTCAAGGATAAGGATGAGATCGTACCGATCGAAGAGTAAACAACAAAAGATTTGTTTTAAAGGGCTTCTCTAATGAGGAGCCCTTTATTTTTTTTGACATTTGTTTTTATAATACATTTGTAGGCAATAGTTTTTTTTTGATTTTTCCGGAGGGGATAGTATGAAATTAACAAAGATAGTCGCATCCGCATTGGCTTTTTCGACGGCTTTGGGAATAGCCGGATGTAATTCCCACAATAAGCAGAAAGACAGGGAAGAGATCGATTCACTTGTACAGGATTATGTGGAAGCAATGCGCGAATTCGATTATGAGCCGCTTGCTGAAGTGACTGCAATCGATTTCGAAGAAGAATACAGCTGGTTCATAAATGTTACTGATTATCCGAATACTGATTTTCTGGATGAATTTACTTATGAATACTGTAAGTACACAGCATCGACAATAGAAGCTGACTACGATATTGAAGACATTGAATTTGAAGAAGATGAAGCTACTCTTAAAGTCACTTTTTCTATAGTAGACTGGACATCAGTTTGCTGGGGAACTTTCGATGATACTGAAAGCATGCTCGATGTTCTGAAAAATACAGACGAGAGAAGAACGATAAAAGATAAGCTGACATTTGAGTATTCAGACGGCGAATGGGAGCTCGTTAAGTCAAAGAGCTTCACTGATATCATGATCTTCTACTGCAACACACCGGCACTTTATTCATATTATGAGTGGATCGACGAGACGGAACCCGAGCCGGAGCCGACCGAGTCTACGCAGCCCGAGCCTGTAACGCATGAGCAGTTTTTAGGAGCTATGGATTATTACCATTATGAGCTGATAGTATCTTCTGACAGTATCATCGCCATGCAGAATTCTTATATGGACAAGCTTTGCTTTGAGCATGATTTTAACGGGGACGGATCTCCTGAGATGTGCTATTTCGCAAGGAATCCGGAAACGGGCGACTCTTATCTGGAATACTGCGAATATATTCCTTTATCAGACGGCATAGTTTTCAATTACATTGCCATACCGGATGCTTGTATAAATCCTGATAAAGACGGTTCGTTTGTTCTTTATGCTACCGAAAAAGAGTTTGTCTTTACATGCAGTTACACCGAAGACAACAAAACTATTGTTGAGACTGAAGTCTATAATTTCAGTTCTTTCCCGGAGGGCTATTACAGACTTGAGAAGGATCTTGCGACCGGCAAAGAAGAGTGCTTTACCAACTTAGGTAAAGACTATGGCGAAGATGATCCGATGGATGTCGGTCAGTATAATTCCGTTATTAAAGATCTTACTGACAGGGCATCATTGATCTTTGTTGAACGCAACAACGATCTGCAGTTTGCTCCCGGAATATCTCATTTAGATGAATTGAGAACATATGAAGAAGCTGTCGAATATTATGAGAGCTTCCTGTGATCTGAAAGGTGAAACGATAACAACAAAAAGGGCGCCCGAATCGAGCGCCCTTAATAATTTAATACGTTATTTATCAGACTACTGAATCCTTGAGCTTATCGAAAGCAGCCTTAGCGACCTGTCTTACGTTAGGATCGGAATCAGCGAAAGCGAGCTTTTTTACATACTCTTCGCAATGCTTAGCGTGGATCTCAGCAGCGGAAGTAGCTGCTGCCGCTCTTACCATGGGTGAAGAGTCACGGAGAAGAGGAATAAGAGCCATACCGGTCTCGTATGAAGGGATATTGCCCATAGCCATAGCAACTGCCATGCGAACATCATCTTCCGGGGCATCAGCAAACTTGAGCAGGGCACCGAGTTTACCCTTTGAACCGAGTTTCTGGATTTTATCTTTCAAAGCGTCCGTACGTCCCATATATCGTTAGACTCCTGATCTCGTTAATTGCTCAACATCATTATAGAGTAAATCTTCCAAAAAAAACACCACCGATTTTTAAAATTATTTGAAATTATTAGTTTTTGGTATACTTAGCTCTATAATACTTTTGATTATACAATCAAAATTCTCAAAAAAGAAACCGCTTTTGAGTATTTTGGATAAATGTGAGGATAATGAAAATGAATAGATTTACTAACTGCCTGACGATAGCTGTCGTATCCGGAGCAGTCTTGTTATGTTCGTGTTCGACCAATCTCGGTCCTGAGACTTTGCCTTCGACAACGCCTGCTACAGAGACTGAAGAGTCGGTCCCCGAGACAACTGAAACCACTACTCCCGAGATGACCGATCCTTCAAGTGAAGCAGTCGTTACTGACCGCATCGTCGACAAATACGGACAGCTTACGATCGACGGCTCAAAGATCGTTAACGGTGAGGGCGAGACCGTCATGCTCAAGGGCATCAGCTCTTACGGAATCGAAAAGTGCGAAGGCTTCTTTACACCCGAGATCATTAAGACACTCGCTCAGGACTGGGGCTGCGATATTCTCAGAATCTCCCTTACAGGTGATAAGGAGAGCGAAGGCTATCTTAAGGAACCCGAGAAGTATTTCGATATGGTCTGCGAGATATGCAATATGTGCATCGATCAGGGCATCTATGTTCTCGTCGACTGGAATGTCGCTTATACGGAAGACTCCGATGAGAATGAGGAAGCCGCTGTTGATTTCTTCTCGAGATTATCAGCTATCTATTCGGATTCTCCGAACGTTCTTTATGAAGTCGAGAATAATGCATTAATGATCGATGAAGATCAGAGCGCCGGTGCTGAATGGTCTGACGATATCAAGCCTTTCGTGAAGGCTGTGATCGAAGCCATCAGAGAGAATGATGAAGATACCATCATCATTGTCGGCACTCCGAAAACATGCTTCGGCATCAGCACGGCTGCCGATTCCGAGCTCGACTACAGTAATATTGCTTATGCGTGCCGCTTCTTTGCGGGAACGCAGGGCGAGGAATACCGAGAGGATATTGAATCAGCCATTGATGACGGTTTGTGCGTATTCATCAACGAGTGGTCAATGTGCCCCGACAATTTTACAGGCGGAATATTCTATGTAGAGAGCCAGGAGTGGATGGACTTCCTTAAGGAAAATCAGATCTCATGGTGCAATTACGCTATCGGAAACGATACATACGATGACGCGAATGCGCTTATGTTCTCATCTGAAAACTATACCTTTGAACAGAAGTATTCAGGACACTGGCCTAACGGCCTGATCTCCGGAAGCGGCCTGTTCGTAAGAGAACAGATGCTCCTGGTGGAGACTGATGATTCTGCCGATGAGACGGAATCTACCGAAGAGTAGGGAGCAGTAGCAGCGGATGCCCAGACCAGGTTATGCATTGGCATCAAACAGAAGCAGATGTGAGATGCTTGCTCTTGAGACAGAACATCTAAGGCTTGCCGTGCTCCGCAAGAGCGAGGCTGCGAGAGCCTGTGAATATTTCATCAATAACAGGGACTTCCATAAAGCTTTTGCCCAGACGCATAAGGACGACTATTTCACTGTGCCCATGCAGAAGAAGTATCTTGCTTATGATTGTGATTCGTTTCTTGAAGGCAGCCTTATCCCGCTGTGGATAACACTTAAGGGCAGTGACAAGCTGATAGGAAGAGTGTCCTTTTTCAATTTTGCTTACGGCGGAATGATGTGCTGCAGTGTCGGTTATCATCTGGATGAGAAACATACCGGCAAGGGATATATGACCGAGGCTTTAAGAGGTGCCATAGCTTTTGTTTTCGATGAATTCAAGATGCACCGCATCGAAGCCTTCATACTTCCTGAGAACGAGAAGTCAAAGAATCTGGTCAAGAGGCTGGGCTTCCACTATGAGGGACAGAGGATCTCATATATGCACATCAACGGCAGATACAGGGATCACGATGCATTCTATCTGCTCGAGGATGATATCAAAGTCGGGCCGTAAACAGGGGGAATTTGGCAAAACCGTAAAATTGCCTTAACTTGTAACAAAAAATCAATATTTTTACTTGGAAAGTGTGTAATAATAATATAAACGTCTATTCGGAGGTGATATTTGTGAACAGAAAGAGATTTACAACTGCACTTATAGCTGCAATGATGGTTGGCATACTCTGCCTTGGCGCAGCAGCTTGCAAGAAGAAGACAGATCCTACGATTACAGATACCAGCGAGACTTCTGAACAGACGACAACTACCACCACCACAGCTCCGACGACGTCACTTGCTATATATTCAGGTCCCCTCGAGAACAGCCAGGAGATCACCTGGACTGAGACACCCTTAGAGTCACCTAAGACATATTATGTAAAGGTTTCCAGGGGCGAGTTCCTCAATGTAAGAAAGGGACCGGGCACGAATTACGAGAAGGTTGCTTCCCTTACAAGAGGCCAGGCTGTTGTAGTAGTTGCCAAGTCAGGTATCTGGTATAAGACCAACGACGGTTTCTATATCTCCGAGACATACCTTTCAGGCACAATGCCCGACTGATAAAATATCGGTTGATTATTTTCAGACCTTAGTGTAATATACATAGGCACTTGAATTAAGTGCCGATATGCGAGTGTAGTTCAATGGTAGAACTTCAGCCTTCCAAGCTGACCACGTGGGTTCGATTCCCATCACTCGCTCCAGGGTCATTAGCTCAGCTGGATAGAGCAACAGCCTTCTAAGCTGTGGGCCGGAGGTTCGAGTCCCCCATGGCTCACCATCAAAAAGCGCTTCGTGTTTCACGGAGCGCTTTTGGTTTATATTGCATAAATAGCAAGACTCCGATTTTACTCTGATTATCTTCCGGCATCATTGTTGACAGCCTTACTATTTGATAAAATTTCTTTAATGAAATAAGGGAGGGTAGATGAGATGATCACATGTGATAAGTGCGGAAGGATTCTCCAGCCTGAAGATGATTTTTGCCCTAAGTGCGGTACGCCGGTCCGGGATATTAATAATATTTTGGATGTTAAGAGTGATGGCACGCCAAGGACAAAAGAAGAGAGCATTGAGCTGGCAGAGGAACTTGCGAACAATTATGACGTTTTAAACAACGCCAAAACAGAAATAGAAGACCTTGAGCATAAGCTTAAAGTCACCAAGCCTTCTGATGTCAGGCCGAGATATCACACTTTCAGATTTTTCTGGAAGTATTTTATCTTTTCATATGTTGCTTTGATAATTACCTTGCTTATTGGAGCGGGCATATTAAGCGCTACAAATTCAGACTCAGTTGCAGGCTTGATCTGGATATCTCTGCTGGTTTATTTTGGCGTTCTTATTCTCGGAGGCATTCTTTCTTCGAGAAAGGCGGACAAACTGAATACTGAATTGGAAATGGCAGAAAGACGCCTGAATGAGAAGCGCCGCCAGATGGAGAGGGATCTTGAAGAAAGAAGGAATGAGTTTAATGAAGCCAACGCGTTCTTATTTTCTTTTAACAGAAGGATCCCGTCCACTATGCGCAACAAGCAGCGTATGAGAAAGGCAAAGGATATGATCGCTTCGGGTCAGGCCGAAAAGCTCAGCCAGGCAATTGCCCTTTGCACACCCGGAAACAGGAACGTCTGATTCTTTATATATTAAACTTTTAAAGGGGGTAGATTTCATGAATTGTACTAATTGCGGTAATCCGGTCGGAGAGGGTTTTAAGTTCTGCATGAAATGCGGCAGTCCCGTAAGCGCGCCTGCACCCGGCCCCGCAGCTGCGCCGGTACCTGAACCTTCCGCTGCGCCGGCTTATGTTCCTGTGTCTCCTGCCACGGGCACGCCTAAGCAGATGGAAGATCCCAACTTTGTTCCTTACGGACCGCCGACAATGTCAGGAAGCAACATTATCATTCCTGCAGGCAGATCATTCAGGCTCCGCTGCCCCAGCTGCAGCTATCTCGTAAATGGCGTAAAGATGGATCCGACACCCGGATATACATGTACGAACTGCTCAAAGACCTATGCTTACGGCGGCCAGCTCCTTCTCTACAGGATGGGAAGCTTTCATCCTATGATCATGGGTCTTCCTTACCATATCATAATAGACGGTATGGATTACGGTGAACTCAGGAATCATTCATCGGTGAGGGTTTTGCTTTCGTCAGGTACTCACACCGTATCGGTCGGTTTTCTTGGCGGCAAGCATTCCAACCAATATCAGATAGATATAACGCCTGAATATTATAACTTTGCTTTTAAATTTAATATTGTATACAGGCCCTTTGGAAGACCGGGCGGAAGCGGCTTCCCGACGGAGTTCTTCCAGTGTGCTCCGGAGGAGATCCCGTACATTTAATCAAAAGCATTTTACGTTTATCGTGACAAGGTTGTCCGTTTTTGGGACAACCTTGTTTTTGCTGTAATTTGGGCTTGAAGGATATCGAAATCTTTGTGTTATAATCGAAAAAATCAAATACATATATATTATTTATTTTAAGGAGCTGGGTAGAATATGCCGGGTAAGAAAGATTACGGCAACGAGAGCATTTCGATGCTCAAGGGCGAAGACAGAGTAAGACTTCGTCCTGCTGTTATTTTCGGATCAGATAATCTCGAAGGATGCATTCACTCATTCTTTGAGATCCTCTCGAATTCGATCGACGAGGCCAGGGAAGGCCACGGAGACAAGATCATCATCACAAGGTTTGCTGACGGCACCATCGAAGTCGAGGACTTCGGACGCGGAATCCCCATGGATTACAATGCCAAAGAGGGAAGATATAACTGGGAGCTCGTATACTGCGAGCTTTATGCCGGCGGCAAGTACAATAATAATTCGTCAGGCGATTACGAGTTCTCATTAGGTCTTAACGGCCTTGGTGCCTGCGCTACGCAGTATGCTTCAGAGTTCTTCGAAGTAACTGTATTCAGAGATCATACAAAGTACGAGATGGGCTTTAAGAAGGGCGTGCCTGTGACAGAGCTCATGCAGGAGCCATACAGGTTCAGAAGGACAGGTACGATCCAGCGCTGGAAGCCTGATACGGAAGTCTTTACGGAGATCATTATTCCTCTTGAGACATTCAAGGAGATCATCAAGCGCCAGTCTGTCATCAACAGCGGTATCGAATTCATCCTCAAGGATGCCGAATCAGGCGAAGAGTTCTCATTCATTTATCCCGAAGGCATCAAGGGTTATGTCGATGAGTTAAATGACATGAAGGGCTTTACCGAGACATATACTTTCTCGGGCGAAGGCAGGGGCCGCGATAAGGAAGACCGTGACGAGTATAAGGTCAGAGCCGAAGTCGCTTTCTGCTTCAATAACGAAGTAAACGCCCTTGAATACTTCCACAATTCCAGCTTCCTTGAGCACGGCGGATCGCCTGATAAGGCTGTAAGGAATGCTTTCGTAGCCGAGATCGACAAGCAGATCAAGCTTAAGGAAAAATATAAGGCCAATGAGTCGAAGATCACATTCCAGGATATTGCAGATTCATTGATCCTTGTTACCAATACGTTCTCCACGCAGACTTCATACGAGAACCAGACCAAGAAAGCTATCAACAACAAGTTCATCCAGGACTTCATGACTCAGCTCATCAGGGATAATCTTGAGATCTGGTTTATTGAGAATAAGGATTTTGCAGCCAAGACTATCGAGCAGATCCTCATCAACAAGCGTGCGCGTGAGAATGCCGAGAAGGCAAAGGTCAACATCAAGAAGACCCTCATGGGCAAGGTCGATATCAACAACCGTATCAAGAAGTTTGTTGACTGCCGTACTAAGGACGTTGCAAAGCGTGAGCTCTACATCGTAGAGGGTGACTCCGCTTTGGGTTCCGTTAAGCTTGGCCGTGACGCTGAATTCCAGGCTGTTATGCCTGTAAGAGGTAAGATCTTAAACTGTTTGAAGGCTGATTACGCAACCATCTTTAAGAGCGAGATCATCACAGATCTTCTTAAGGTATTGGGATGCGGCGTCGAGATCAAGAACAAGCACACAAAGGATATGAGTGCATTTAATCTCGATGACTTAAGATGGAACAAGATCATAATCTGTACCGATGCCGACGTCGACGGATTCCAGATCAGAACGCTTATACTTGCTATGCTCTACAGACTTACCCCCACTCTTATCGAGAAGGGATATGTCTATGTAGCCGAATCTCCGCTTTTCGAGATCACATACAGACCTAAGGGAAAGAACGCGCAGGAAGAGACATACTTCGCATTTAACGAGAAGGAAAAGGCTGAGATCCTTTCCAAAGTAGATCCCAAGCTCTGCACGATCCAGAGATCCAAAGGTTTGGGTGAGAACGAGCCTGAGATGATGTGGAAGACCACGATGAATCCGAAGTCCAGAAGACTTATCAAGGCTTGTCCTGAAGATGCAATGAGGACTGCTGAGGTCTTTGATCTTCTCTTAGGAGACAATCTCGCAGGAAGAAAACTCCATATCGAGACAGACGGTAAGAAATACCTCGATATGCTTGATTTAGGGTGATTTAAATGGCACGTAAGAAAAAAGAAGATATCAATTCAGATTCACTTAAGGCAAGGCTTACAGACAGCAACGCCAAGGATATGCCGGCAATAGACCAGCCGATTACGGAGATGCTCGAGATCAACTACATGCCGTATGCGATGAGCGTCATCGTATCCCGTGCTATTCCTGAGATCGACGGCTTCAAGCCTTCACACAGAAAGCTCCTTTACACGATGTATAAGATGGGCCTTCTTGGCGGTAACAGAACGAAGTCTGCAAACGTAGTCGGCCAGACCATGAAGCTCAATCCTCACGGCGACCAGGCTATCTACGATACGATGGTCAGACTTACCAGAGGCAACGGTTCATTGCTGCATCCGTTTGTTGATTCAAAGGGTAACTTCGGTAAGCAGTATTCCAGAGACATGCAGTGCGCAGCACCCCGTTATACCGAGGTAAGGCTCGAGAAGATCTGTGAAGAGATCTTCAAAGGCATCGATAAAGATGCCGTAGATATGATCGATAACTACGACGGCACGCTTAAGGAACCTTCGCTGCTTCCTACGACGTTCCCGGCAGTTCTCGTTAATGCCAACCAGGGTATTGCAGTCGGTATGGCTTCCAATATCTGCTCATTCAATCTCGCTGAAGTATGCGCTGCTGCTGAAGCATATCTGAGAGACCCGGATACTGATCTTCTGGAGATCATGCCTGCGCCTGACTTTTCGGGCGGCGGAAAGATCCTTTATGACAAGGACCAGATGAAGGCTATATACGACACCGGTAAGGGTACTTTCTCTGTCAGAGCCAAGTACCAGGTAGATAAGGCAAAAAATCTAATCGAGATCACTGAGATCCCTTATTCTACCAGCGTTGAAGCTATCATCGACAATATTGCTGATCTCGTTAAGAGCGGTAAGGCAAAAGAGATCGCAGACATCCGTGACGAGACAGACCTTGACGGTCTTAAGATCACGATCGACTGCAAGCGCGGCACCGATCACGAACAGCTCATGACAAAGCTCTTCAGATTTACAAAGCTCGAAGATACTTTCTCATGCAATTTCAATATCCTCATTGACGGTTCACCGAGAGTAATGGGAATCGCCCAGATCCTTGATGAATGGCTTAAGTGGAGAAGAACATGCGTCTGCCGTGAACTTGCTTTTAACCTCGATAAGATGAAGAAGAGACTGCATTTGCTTGACGGTCTTGCAGTTATCCTCTTAGACATCGATAAGGCTATTAAGATCATCAGAGAGACAGAGCTTGAAGCTGACGTTATCCCTAACCTCATGAAGGGATTCGGCATTGATGAAGAGCAGGCTGAATATGTTGCAGAGATCAAGCTCCGTAACATCAACAAGCAGTACATCTTAAACAGGATATCTGACAGAGATAAGCTCAAGGCAGATATCGCTGATACCGAAGATCTCCTGGGGAGCCCCAGAAGGATCAACAACCTCATTGCAAAGACATTGAAGGAAGTTGCAGAGAAGTACGGCCAGCCCAGAAAGTCTGAGCTTGTCGGCATGGAAGAGACAGAGACATTCGTTGAGTCTGCGGTTATTCCTGATTACAGACTCCACTTGATGCTTACCCGTCACGGCTATCTTAAGAAGCACACTATGAAGTCTTTGCAGAGCGCCGGCGAACTTAAGACCAAGGACGACGATGAGATCTTCATGGGCTTTGAGTGTGAGAATAAGTCTGATCTCCTTATCTTTACCGATAAGTGCAATCTCTATAAGACTCACGTCTACGATTTCTCCGACACTAAGCCGGGTGATCTCGGACACTTCTTATCGAGCGAGCTCGAAATGGAAGACGGCGAGAGACCGATGTTCATGATCTCCACGACAGACTACAAGGGAATACTCTTTATCGCGTTCGAGAATGGCAAGGCTGCAAGATTCCCCATTTCTTCTTATGAGACAAAGCAGAACAGAAAGAAGCTTATCAATGCTTACTTTGACGGAAGCAAGGCCATCGGATTCCTTCTCCTTGACGAGTCGGAAGATCCGGATCTTATCGTTACCAACAGTCTCGATAAGGCAGCCGTATTCAAGGCTTCGCTGATCCCGCTTAAGACAACGAGAACAACACAGGGTGTCCAGCTCCTCGCATCCAAGAAGGGCTCCGTATTAAAGACTTTGTCCAGACTTGCGGAAGTAAATGTTCAGGATCCCGAGTACTACAGGATCCGTAAGGTGCCGGCAATCGGCTATTACATTAGAGAGACTACATTGGAGGCAAAGCAGGTTAGCTTTGATGATTTGAAGTGACGGTATTTTCTTCCGAGTATCACGTCGGAGAAGACGAGCGTAACAACAGCAAGGGCTTTACTGCTGCAGCTGTTGTATGCGCGGTCGCGCTATTAGTGCTCAGCTTCACGACTTTTTTCATCGGAAGAAAGAATGCTTATGAGCTTGATACCGTTCCCAAGTTTGAGAAGGCTATCGATGACGGCCACTACACCGAAGCTCTTGAGATCTACCGCGGCATCCAGGATGAAGTATTGAAGTCTTCTCCTGGTGAACAGGCCTCCAATTCTTTCAGAGTTGAGATGCTTGATGAGATGGAAAATATCGTCAGAGTGCGTGTTAATTCCATCTGTGACCAGATCATCGACAACAGATATGTTCTTACGACAAGCGATATCAACTTCCTCGATTCCATGAGAGAGCTTACGAGCTCGATCGTATCCGAGCGTCTTTACGGGATCTGCGAAGAATTTCTTTTGGGTAGGGTCGAGAAGCCTGTCGTTATGTATTTCTTTGAGCAGCTCCAGCCTATCGGTAATTTTGCCGCGACCGCTAATCCGCTTCTCAGAGAGCTTGATTTTATTGAGACTGCTACGGGCGATGTCCAGAATGCCGAGAGGTATTACGGCGAAGGCAATTATGTCGATGCGGTCAAGAAATACACCCAGGTAAATGAAGATTATGACGGCTTCGTAGGCGATTACTGCGACATGAGGATTGCTGAGATCAAGGAGACGATGTACGAGCCGATGATGGCAGAAGGTGAGCATCTGCTCCAGACTTATAAGTTCTATTCTGCAGAGCAGCTCTTTTCTGATCTTGCGGTTATCTTCCCGGAAGATGACATGATCAAGAGTAATCTTCTTACAGCCACTTCACACACCACAGAGGTAAAGGAATACAGGGGGCAGATCGAGGTAATCTGCGTACGTTCCCTCATCGTTAATACCGATGCAGCATTCTCAGAGAGATATCATTCGGGCAACACTGATCTTTATCTGACGACTTACGAGTTTGAGAAGATCTTGGAGAACCTTTACGAGAGAGATTATGTCCTTGTAGACCCTGAGAATCTTATTGAAGCAAGCGATCCGACGTTCCTGTTGGAGCGTAATCTCAAGGTCCCGAAGGGCAAGAAGCCCCTTGTAGTCGTTATCGAGAATCTCCAGTACAGCTGCTCTGCATACAGCAGCGGAACATGCAGAAGACTCGTGCTTAACGACGAGAACCAGGTGTGCGGTGAATATGTCAATTCTGACAAGGAGACCATCGTCAGCAGAACAGCGGAAGCAATAGGCCTTCTCGATACATTTGTCGAGAAGCATCCTGATTTTACTTATGACGGCGCGAAAGGAATCATCTCCGTCAGCGGTTATGAGGCATGCTTCGGTTACGTCGTATCTGCTGATGAAGTTGACGACAGAAATGCTGCCTTGTCTGCTGCAAACCTTCCCCAGATCGATCCTTCAAGCGAAGATATCGAATATAACAGGGAGAAAGTTAAGGAGATCGTCAGCGTGCTTGCAGATAACGGCTGGAAGTTCGCATCCTGCACATATGCTTATATCGATGACTGCCGTAATACAGAGAAGGAAGTCCTGATCGAAGATACGACCAAGTGGCTTGACCAGATAGGCAGCTTGTTCGGCGAAGTTCATATGCTCGTTTATCCGAACGGCAACTACATCTACGGTACCGACGACAGGGCGGTCTATTACAAGAACCTGGGCTTCAGGATCTTTTTCGGAGGCGGTGCAACGCCATATTACACTTATGGTGACAACTACCTTTATCTCGACCGTGCCATGATGAGCTATAAGACACTTACCAGAGAAGCATATAAGGATCTTTTCGATTACAACGACATAATCGATCCGGTCAGAAAAAAGAATACTGAGACGTAATATTATATTTGCGTTTCATTTTGCAATTGTTTGCAAATTATTTTGATTCTTTATTATAATGTAAGTTGTAACGCTGTTGTTTTGCGTTCGAAGGGAGCTGAGTATGGGTAGAATCGATAAACTTACCAACCTTACGGAAAAGGATGAGGTCCTCTGGCAGGACAGAAGAAGATACTTGGGTCTGCCCATGTCTTTCACGATCTACAGCTTCAGTAAGAACAAGTTCTACTACAAGAAGGGCCTTTTTACGACTCATTCTGAAGAGATCCTTTTGTACAGGATCCTTGACCTTCAGTATAAGCAGACACTGTGGCAGAGGATATTCGGTGTAGGTACCGTTATCCTTACGACAGCTGATAAGACTACACCCGTTTTGGAACTCAAGAGCATCAAGACACCTGACAGAGTCAGGAAGGCATTGAGCAACCTCGTTGAACAGAGAAGAGACGAGAAGCGTGTTACAGGCAAGGAAATGTTCGGTGCAGCCGGTATGTTCAGCGGCGTCGACGGCGAAGACGCAGATATGGACGGCATAATCGATTCGCACGTGTAAGAGGTTTGTTGTGGAAACTAGAATTGACAGATTCGGCAGTGTCCGTGAAGACAAATTAAACCAGCTTAAAGAGCTGATCGCGGAATCGAAATACATCGTTTTCCTTGGCGGAGCCGGTGTATCCACAGAGAGCGGTATTCCTGACTTCAGAAGCGGAGCCGGTATCTACAACACGGAGAGCGGCACCAAATACAGACCTATCGATATCATCGCTCACGACTTCTTCATGGAGCATCCTGAAGATTTTTATGACTTCTACAAGCGTAAGCTTATCTATCCTGACGCAAGACCGAATAAGGCTCACAAGGCTCTCGTAAGGCTTGAGAGACAGGGCAAGCTTAAGGCTATCATCACACAGAATATCGACAACCTTCACCAGGAAGCAGGAAGCAAGTGCGTAATCGAGCTTCACGGCTCCGTATACAGAAATTACTGCATGGACTGCGGTAAGAAGTTCAATATCGAATACATCGCTTCCCAGGAAGGCGTTCCTCACTGTGACAAGTGCGGCGGTATCGTCAGACCTGACATCGTTCTTTATGAAGAGAACTTAGAGCACGAGAATGTCGACAATGCCATCAAGGCTGTTAAGAAGTGCGATCTCATGATCATTGCGGGAACTTCGCTTACGGTTTATCCTGCAGCTACATTTGCGCAGTTTTTAAAGCATGACAGGATAGTCATCATCAACAAGAGCTCGACATATATGGATCTCAAGGCACTCCTTACGATCCACGATAATGTCGGTGAAGTGCTTGATAAATGTGTTCCTAAGAGGGTATCCAGACAGACGTCTTCCAAGACTTCTGCAAAGACATCTTCCAAGAGCACTGCTAAGACTGCGACCACCAAGAAGACCACAACTAAGGCTTCTTCAGCCAAGGCTGATTCCAAGAGCGCTTCGAAGAAAGAGACTTCTAAGAAAGAAACATCTACGAAAGAGCCGGCAAAGAAAGCTCCTGCCAAGAAGGCTGCGGCAAAGCCTGCTGCGGCCAAGAAGGCTACTGCCAAGAAGGCTGCGGCAAAGCCTGCTGCGGCCAAGAAGGCTACTGCTAAGAAGCCTGCTCAAGCTTCCGCATCAAAGAAGTCCGCTTCTTCAAAGGCTAAGAAGGATGAAAGCAAATCTTGATTTCCATTTAAATAAGCAGAAAGCTATTACAGCCGAACTGGCCGGGTTTAACGGCCGGAGCGGCTTTTTATCATTTGCGAGACTGATATTTTTCATAGGCTCCGCTGCTCTTATCATCTGGGGAAGCGTCAGCAGCATCATGGTACCGGTCATCTGCGGTATCTTATTGTTTGCAGCGTTTTTAATGCTCTGCCTTATACACGGAAAAGTACTGGCCCGCGTCGAATATCTCAATGAACTCGATAAAGTTAATTCTTCATATATGGCAAGGATCAAGGGCGATTTCAATGAGCTCAGGAATATTGCCGTAAAAGACCTGAAGAGGGCAGAGGATATCGGGCTTGCAAAGAACAGGCTTTACGGCAAGGAGTTCGAAGAGTCCGAGCATGATTACTGCTGCGACCTCGATCTGTTCGGCAAGAAATCTCTTTTCTCATTGTTTAATGTTTCAGAGACCTCTTTCGGCAGAAAGAGATTTGCCCGGAGCCTTCTTGATCCTCATGTATCTGATATTTCGCGTGACGAGCTCAAGGCTAAGCAGGAAGCCGTAGCCGAGCTTTGTTCCAAGCCGGATGTCCTGATGGATTATCAGGCTACAGCAAGGTGCGGCCGTATGACCAAAGATCCCAAAGCACTTCTTGATTTTTCCGTAACAGGCTCGAAAACAAAGACTGCCTCAAACGTTGCCGGAATATTCGGCTGTGTGATCTGGATCGCTGTGCCTCTTGCTTATATCTTTTTCCCTGATTATGCTCCTGCTTCGATCATCGGCTGCCTTTTGGTCAACCTGATTATCTGGATGGCAGGCCATGCCGTTAACGAGACTTACATCAAAGCCTGTGAAGGCATGCCTTCACAGGTCGCTACTATCCTTAAGCTCTATACGATCCTTGAGAAGACCGGTTTTGAGAATAAGCTTATAAAGTCCTTGATAAACGGTAAAGGCAAGCAGGAGGGTGCTTTCGAGTCTTTAAAGAGCCTTGAGAAGATCTTAAAGGTCGCTTTGTTAAGAAGCCAGCCTCTTTTCGCGCTGATATTTAACGTCATAGTTCCTATCGATTATCTGATCTCATTCCTTTTGGGAAACTGGGCGGTCAAGTACGGTAAGAATCTTCCTTCGCAGATCGATGATCTCGCTGAATTGGAAGCATTAATGTGCGCGGCACAGACAGGACTTGTACTTCCTGACAGCACATTCCCGGAATTCGTCGAATCTGACGATGCAAAAGAAAATGCTTACTTTGAAGGCTTTGATCTTGCCCATCCGCTTATCGAAAGAGAGTCGGTAGTAAGCAACTCTGTAACGGTAGATTCAGATATAGCGATAATAACCGGTTCTAATATGTCAGGTAAGACCACGCTTATAAGAACGGTTGGTGTCTGCACGATACTTGCTCTTACAGGCGGTCTGGTCCCGGCTTCTAAGCTTAAGCTCGGAAGAATGAGAGTGATGAGCTCAATGAGGATCGTGGACAGCCTTGAAGAGAATATGAGTACATTTAAAGCAGAGCTCATCAGGATCTCCGGAATAGTCAATGCTGCAGGCAATGACAAACCGCTGTTGTTCCTGATCGATGAGATATTCAGAGGAACCAATTCAGATGACAGGACCGAAGGCGCACTGACAGTCTTAAAGAAGCTGTCTAAGCCTTGCATTTGCGGACTCATGACTACGCATGATTATGCATTGATCGACAAGACGGAAGAAGGATTCGGAAATATCAGATATTATCACTTCTCCGAATCCTACACAGACACAGGCATCAACTTCGATTATAAGCTGACCTCAGGAATCAGCAGACAATCCAACGCTAAATACCTTATGAAGCTCGTTGGTATCGAATAACAGCCATTTTTTGCAAATATCGTATATTTTATATTTAATTAGATATAATTAATCGGATAAATAGCGTTGATTTAACATTCTAGATTGTATAGAATTACAGTGGAGAGAAGGTTTTGAAGTGCTTTTATGTTCGAAGGATTAAGTAGGTATCTGTCGATCGTTCTTGATTACTCCGTAGTTTTGGAATATTCCAACGGAGTATGGTTTGATGAACTTTTATCTCTTTTTAACGACTATGGTATCGACTGTTATGTCAATGATACCTTCAAAGTACTCCATAAATGTGTAGTTGCCCAGAATGACGTTAAGGATAAGCACGTTCAGGGCGCAATGCGTTCTCTGATGCAGAGCCTCCTTACAACTAACAGACTTCACCTTATCAATACATGCAATACAGAAAGATTCATCGAGCAGGTTAATGAACTCAATGAGTCTGTCCTTCTCACCACCAAGAAGAGTATTCTTGCCAAGAGGCTTTATGAGATAGCACCGGAGTTTGATCACGATGTTGCTATTCTTTCGCCTACGGGTCTTAAGATATATCCTTCTGTCGCCCGGATGATAGAGGATAACCCGCTTCCGTCTTTAAGTAATCTCGCCAAGAACAACACATTCCTTGATGCTGATGCGAGAGCAAGCATCGGTGATGTTGTGACTTACAATAACGGCGAGAAGCTTACGCTTGAGAAGAGGCTTTCAGGCGGTGCGGAAGGCATGGTTTTTGTTACAGATAATCCGAAGTATGTCGCAAAGATATACCACAAAGGCGTTATTACCCCGTTAAGATGGGCAAAGCTTAAAAAGCTTACCGATCTTGGCATTACATCATCAGGATTCTGCTGTCCTCAGCACCTTCTCTATTTCCGCGGAATTCCTGTAGGTTATACGATGTTTATGGGTAAGGGCACTACATTAAGCAATGTTTTCGACGGCCCTGACGCAATACTCGAAAGCTATCCCGACTGGACCAGACTCGATGTTGTCGAGACACTTCTCTCTCTTATCGACAAATATCTTTATCTGCATATGCACGACGTTGTTGCCGGTGATATCCAGCTTAAGAACGCTTTGATCTACGATTCGGTAACACAGTATCTGATCGACATGGACAGTGTCCAGATCGGCAATCTTCCTTGCCCTGTCGGCACAGAGGACTTTACGGATCCCGCACTTTGGGGAAAAGATTTCTCAGGATTTGTCAGGACATTGTCTGACGAAGACTACTCTATCTCGATGCTTGTTTTCTCCGTGCTTTTCTGCGGTCTTCATCCCTATGCTACAAGGAACGGCGCTGAGACGTTAAGGGAAGAGATATTGAGTCATAATTTCCCTTATGATCTTGATAATGCCGATACCGAGCACATTCCGTTAGGCGGTTATGATCATATCTGGGAATATCTCCCTGAATATCTGCGCAAGATGCTTTACAGGACTTTCAAAGAAGGAAAGTATTATGAAGCAGTCTGCTGGAGAGATGCTGTCGGAAAGTATATGCACGAGCTTGAGACCTGTGCTTATGATGATGCTGAAGCGTATAAGCTTTTCCCTTGCGAGGACTATAAGCAGGTAAGCATCAATGTTGAAGAATTAAGAGAACAGCTCGCAGCTAAAAACAACAAAGCACATGCTGCAGCAGACAGGGCAGCTGAGCCTAAGCCGAAGTTTGAGAGAAAGACGTTTGCAAATGCGCCTACGGGAGCATATGTTTCTGCAAGTGTCGGAGGTAATTCGCTTAGACCTTTGAATTTTAATTCTCCGGATGAAAAGAATACTAATTCAAGTTCTTCCGGCTACGATAATTCTGCTGATACTGCCAAGAATAAGAAGAAATTCTTCGGCCTGTTCTGATATATCTGATATAATCTCATAAGATATAAAACTCACGAAAATTCGGAGGATTATTATGTTGGAAAATTTTTCAAGCTCTGATTTCGGTTCGAGCACAAAAAGAAGACTTCCTATCTGCTTTGCGCTTGATACATCCGGTTCCATGATGGGCATACCGATTAAGCAGCTTAATATGGGACTTCAGAACTTCGTTGCTTCCATCAAGTCTAATGATGATACAAGATCTTCTACGGATATAGCTATCGTTACTTTCGGTTCTAAAGTAGATATCGTAATGCCTTTCGGTAAGATCTCCAAGGATAAGGGCATTCCTGAGATCAAGGCTTCGACGACACTCACACCTATCGGTGAAGGAGTCCTTACTGCATTAGAGCTTCTTAACGCCAGAAAAGAAGGCTACAAGCAGATGGGCATCAAGTATTTCCAGCCCTGGCTCGTAGTAATTACAGACGGCGCGCCCCAGGGCCCTAACGCTGTCGCAAATATGGAGCTTGCGATCAAGGCCTGCAATGAGCTTGAGCGCGACGACAAGCTCGTAGTATTCAATATCGGCGTCGGTTCCGGTGTTGACTTTGACTGTCTTAAGAGACTTTCCGTTAAGAGAGAAGAGCCTATTTCCATCAATTCTACGGATTTCGGCAAACTCTTCGAATTCCTCGGATCTTCATCATCATCTATCGTATCTTCCGGTATGAACGATGATGCCCTTTATACAATGGATACAGCACCTCAAGGTACTGCTGTTGATATTGATGATTTCATGAAATTCATTAACGAGGACGAATAATGTATACGGGAATTACAGTTGGCGCAATTACTACTATCGGTAATAAGCATGTCAACCGCGGAACTCCTTGCGAGGATGCTTCATACGCAGTTACAAAAAACGGCGTATCGGTTGTATGTATTGCTGACGGAGCCGGCGGTAAGCAGTATACGGATGCAAGATTCGGTTCTGACTGTGCGGTCCATGTAATTACAGATATTCTCTGTGAGCATTTCGATGCTTTGTACAGCGAGAACAGGGAGGCAGCCGTAAGGGGATATCTTATGGCTAAGCTTCGTGTCGCTTTCGCGGGTATCATGGAAGAGCGCACCATCGATGTGATCGACAGATTGTCCTGCACGCTTCTTTTCGTAGCGGTCAAGGACAGAAGAATGATGATCGGACACATCGGCGACGGCTTGATCGTAAGGATCTCGCCCTCAGGTGTCAGCCCTATCTCGATGCCGCAGAACGATAAGGACGGCAAGACATACTTTGTTACTGCCGCTCATGCAGATAACTATCTGCGTTTCCTTAAGACGACTGTCGATGATGTGCATGCCATTGCGCTCATGACAGACGGCGTACAGGACAGCGTATATAACGAAGAAGCGGGACTCGTCAAGCCTGTCGTAGCCAAGATGGCAGAGACATTTACTGCCGGCAGGGAAGAAGGCGAGAAGTCCGTGCTTGAGACCGTACAGAAATTCATCGTAGGTTCAAGCAACGCGAGTGATGATGCAAGCTTCGGTGTAATGCTTTTTGAGGGGACAAAAGCACCGGATCCGAATACTCTTGAGAGTTCGGCCGAAAAGTTTGAATCATCAGCTGAGACATTTAAGGATCTGTCACAGGCCATCAAGCCTGAACTCGTGAATGCGCACGAGATAATTAAGAAGTGCGCAGGAGAAGGATCAGAGCAGGCTCCGGAAACAGCCGGGGAGGAGGCACCGGAGACAAAAGAACCGGAGGTGGCAGCGGCCGAGACACAGCCGAAGCAGCCTTCGAGAGTAAGCAAGCTCTCGATCATAATGTTAGGTATCGGTTTAGCGTTGTTTATTATCGGATTAATAGAGTTAGTACTTGCTTTTAAAGGATGACGGGTTATGAGAGAAGAAAAGAAATATGAAGTGCTTCCCGGAGTTGAGCTTCCGGATATTAAAGCTATCAATGCGGCTGCATCTGACTTCAGTGTTTCCGAGGTCGGTGACGTAGATATCAATACGGCTGCTTTTGCCGTAACTGAGCGTATTACCGATGCAGTCGTACCTGCAGTAACTGCTGAAGAGCTTGCAAATCTGCAGTCTCTCGGCAATAAGGTCGCTGAAGAGGAGGCTCGTTCTCAGGCTGAAAGCCGCAAGAAGATGGATGCCATCATGAGCAAGGCCGTTCATGCTTCCGAGTCCATCAGTGATCTTAAGTCTTCGAACATCAGTAAGGCTAACGAAGAGAAGCGTAAAGCTATTGAAGAAAGCCTGAAGGCTGAGCAGGATCAGAAGGCTGAAGAAGAGGCCAAGAACAAAGCGCGCGAAGAGCGCCGTCTCCTCCAGCAGAGACTTCTTGAAGAAGCCAAGGAACGCGCTGCCAAGGAAGCTGAAGAAAAGGCAGCACGAGAAGCCGCCCGGGCTGAAGAGGAAGCCAAAAAGGCAGCAGAAGAAGCTGCTGCTGCACAGGCTGCCAAGGAAGCTGAAGAGAAGGCTGCCCAGGAAGCTGAAGAAAAAGAGATCCGTGAAGCTGCAGAAAGAGCAGTCAGAGAGGCTCTCGAATATAAGAAGCCTGAGCCCGAAGAAGCTAAGCCTGAACAGGCACCCGCAGAACAGGCTGCTGCCGAGACTCCGGCGGCTGCACAGGAAGCTAAGGCTGTTGAAGAACCTAAGGCTGAAGCTGCTCCCGTTGAAGAGCCTAAGGCTGAAACAGTTGCTGAAGAAGCTAAGGCAGAGGAGCCCAAGGCTGAAGAACCTAAGAAGCCTATGGTTCCTATCTGGGAACAGAAGAGAACTACGACGATCGTTTCTTCAGAAGAGACTTTCGACGACTTCAAGGAATTCCTGGACGACGACTTCCAGTAAGCACAAATACAATCAAAACAAAAAGCGCTCCGTGATTCACGAAGCGCTTTCTTTTGGTTGGTGCACCTCCAGGGACTCGAACCCTGGGCCCACTGATTAAGAGTCAGTTGCTCTACCATCTGAGCTAGAGGTGCGTTAACAACGTCAGTTATTATAGCCATAAGGGTTTTACAAGTCAACACCTATTTTTATGTAATGACGTTTTTTAAGTCGTTTGTATGTGCCTCAGTCGAAAAAGCCCGTCATATCAACTGAATTGAAGTCATCTTTAAGAGGCAGGGAGACAGGATGGCCTTCCTTGGCTGACTTATAGATGCCGAGGAGAGTATCGACTGAAGAGAATCCTGCATAAGCGTCTGCGATAGGATTCTTGTTCTCTATAACTGAATCACAGAGATCTTTATAGATACCGAGATGCGGGTTAAGAGCGCACTTATATGAGAAAAGACCGCCTGTCTTGAACTGCTTGCGGATGTAATAACCGTTCAGCTTCTTGGTCTTGCCGTTGGGCTTAACTCCGTAGACTGCGATGTGGGGCTTGCCGGAATCGAGTCCCATGGTGAGCTGGGCATTCTCGCAGAAGACTGAGAACTCTGCCGTATGCTTGGAAGGGATAGTGGCCGTCGTGCCTTCGATCTGTGCGAGGGCTCCGTTCTCAAGTCTTAATACAGCCATACCGAGATCTTCTGCTTCTATATTTCTTATGCGCTTGGCGATCATGGCGGAAGCCTCTTCGGGCTCTGAACCCATAAGCCATACGAGAAGGTCGATGGCATGGATAGTCTGGTTCATGAGGGCGCCGCCGTCACTCTTCCAGGTGCCGCGCCAAGCAGCGCTCTGATAGTAATCCTCGCCGTGTCCCCAGCGGACATAGATAGAGCCGTGAGTTACCTTGCCGAACTTGCCTTCGGCGATATCTTCTTTGATAAGACCTACGATAGGGAGGTAACGGTATATGTGTCCCATTGCGATCTTAAGACCTGTTTTACCGGACAGCTCAAAGATCTCTCTGGCCTCTGATACTGACATTGTCATGGGCTTCTCGAGAAGGAGATTTGATCCGTGTTCCATTGCGTATTTGGCAATCTGGAAATGAAGTCCCGAAGGAACCGTAACAGATACTATGGAAGGCTTAACTTCATCAATGGCGGTCTTATAGTCACTGTATTGCTTTACGCCCGCAAAACCCTTAACAGAGCCTAAGAGCCTTTTCGCTGAATCGGGATTGGTATCTACGACAGCCTTAAGCTCTAACCCCTTAAGCTTGGAGATAGCCTTCAAATGCTTTTCTGCGACTCTTCCGCAACCGATGATGATGACGGATAACGGTGCTGATACTGAAGATGTAGTTGTATTCTCGGCCATTTAAAGCCTCCGTAAGGTTTTGTGATTTGAAATAGTTTAGCACAAAAGGAAAATTTAACACGTATATTGATTATAATATCTTTATTAGGACCTTTAACGGAGGTGATCTTCCATGAACATGCGGGACATTATCATCGCCAAGAGAGATAAGCAAAGTCTTACCGATGAACAGATAAAGTTTTTCGTTGCAGGCGTTACGGACGGCAGTATTCCCGATTATCAGATATCGGCTCTTCTGATGGCGATAGTCTTAAACGGCATGGATGAACGTGAGATGACTACGCTTACTCTGGAGATGGCAGCATCCGGAAGCCAGATGGATCTGTCTTATCTCGGGGGCATTCCTGTTGATAAGCACAGCACGGGCGGCGTAGGTGACAAGATCACTCCGATACTTTTGCCGCTTATCGCTACCTTCGGTGTAGAGACGGTCAAGCTCAGCGGAAGAGGTCTGGGCTTTACGGGCGGTACTGTAGATAAATTCGAATCGATAAAAGGCTTTAACGTAGAGGTGGATTCAAAGGATTTTCCTGAGCTTGTTAAGAAGACCGGCATGGTCATATCGGGCCAGACTCCCGATCTGGCTCCTGCGGATAAGATACTCTACGCCTTAAGAGATGTTACGGGAACAGTCGATTCCATTCCGCTTATCGCATCGAGCATCATGAGCAAGAAGATCGCGGGCGGTGCAAAGGCTATCGTACTTGACGTTACATGCGGTTCCGGAGCTTTCATGAAGGATTATGCTATGGCAAAAGAACTTGCCGAAGCCATGATCAAGATAGGCAATCTCGCAGGCAGAAAGACCGTTGCGGTCATCACTGATATGGACCAGCCTTTGGGCAGATTCTGCGGTAATATCCTCGAAATGCAGGAGGTATTTGATACCGTCACCGGCAAGGGCGAGGAGGACGTCAAGGAAGTCGTGACCGAGCTTGCTTTCCGGCTGATAACGCTCGCGGGAAAAGACGCCGGCATGAGCCCTGAAGTCTTAAAGGATGAGATAAGGGCAAGGCTTTCAGACGGAAGCTGCTATGAAAAATATAAAGAACTCATCAAGTCCCAGGGCGGAGAGATAAATGCTGCGGGATCACCCGTTTATGTTGCAAAGCCTTTCGACTGCATGCATGTTAATTCGCCTGATGCGGGATATGTCCGGGGCATGAGGGCTGACTTAATAGGACAGGCTTCAGTCCTTCTCGGCGCAGGCCGCCTTGCTAAGACTGATGCAATCGATTACGGCGCAGGCATTGGGTTCTTCGTAAAGATCGGCGACAGGGTAGAAAGAGGAGATTCGCTCTGTGCGCTTTATACCGGCGAGGACAGAGATATATCCGAAGAAAGGCTTTTCGACGCCATGGAGCTGATACTCAGCGCATATGAAATAGGTCCTGACAAGCCGGAGAAGAAGCCCGCGATAATAGACGTTATAACTTGATTTGTTTTCGCGTTATTGTATAATACGAACAAATGTTTATATAAGGCAGGAGTACTATGGCTACAGAACCCGTTGTTAAGAGGATAATCGGTATCGACCCTGGTTATGCCATTACGGGTTACGGCATTATCGACAAGAAGGGCAACAAGCTTACCGCAGTCGATTACGGCGTCATAGAGACTAAAGCCGGTGTGGATTTCCCGTTAAGACTTCTGGCGATCAGCGATAAGCTCAGATTTATCCTTGAGCAGTATAAGCCTGACCTTATGTCCGTAGAAGAACTTTTCATGGGACACAACCATACGACGGTCATCGGAACGGCTCAGGCCAGAGGCGCAGTGCTCGTAGAGGCTGCCAGGGCAGGCATCGAAGTATATGAGTTTACGCCGGGGCAGGTAAAGCTCGCCATCACGGGTTACGGTAAGGCTGAGAAGAAGCAGGTACAGATAATGACCAAGTCTATCCTTGGGCTTAAGGAAGTTCCGAAGCCTGATGACGCTGCGGATGCATTAGCTCTGGCCATAACTCTTGCGAATACCGGGCTTGCGTTTGCAGGCAAGGCCGTATCCGGCTACCAGTACGGCAGATACGGATATTCGAACCGCAACGAAGGATTTGTCTGATTTATTGATAGAATACTTATATCAGTATAGGGAGATATTAGAATGTACGCATATATCAAGGGATTATTGGCAGACCGTAACGACCAGCAGATAGTTATTGAGAATAACGGTATCGGTTATCTCATCAATTGTCCTCTCGGCATCTCGGCTGAGATTGGCTTACTTGGCGACGAAGTAACGGTCTACCTTTATCAGAGCGTTAAGGAAGATGACATTTCTCTTTATGGTTTTAATTCGCGCGACCAGAAGGAGATGTTCTTAAAGCTCATTACAGTAAGCGGTATCGGTCCCAAGGTCGCTCATTCCATCTGTGCTTCTTTATCTGCAGAGCAGATCGCTGCAGCTGTCATGAGCAGCAATATCGCGCTCCTTACAAGCGTAAAGGGATTGGGCAAGAAGACGGCAGAGAGGATCATCTTAGAGCTCAAGGATAAGCTTAAGGACCAGCTCGGAAAGACGGCAGCAATAAGTGTTGCGCCTACTGTATCTCCGGCTTCAGGCAATGTCGATTCAGGCGTCATGCAGGATGCTGTCGGTGCGCTCGTTGTGTTAGGATATAAAGATCAGGAAGCTGCAGACGCTGTAGCTTCGGCATATGAAGACGGAATCGGTCTGGAAGACCTTATCCGTAAGGCATTGAAGCTTGCAGCAGGAAAGAAGTTCGGCTAAGGAACGGTCACGATAAATGATGAATTTTAACGAACAAGATAATGAGGAAGAGCGCGTCTTAGGAAGGCTGAGACAGCCCGGTGATGTAGAGGAGAAGGCGTTAAGGCCTGTCACCTTTGATGAGTATTCCGGCCAGACCAAGGTAAAGAATAACCTCAGGATCTTTATCAATGCCGCCAAGAAGCGCGGTGAAGCGTTAGACCATGTTCTTTTATACGGCCCTCCGGGATTGGGCAAGACGACTCTTGCAGGCATCATAGCATCTGAGATGGGCGTCTCCATGCATATCACCACAGGACCTTCTATTGAGAAGGCAGGCGATCTGGCAGCGCTTCTTACTAACCTCAATGAGAATGAAGTCTTATTTATCGACGAGATACACAGGCTCAACAAGAATGTCGAGGAAGTACTCTATCCTGCGATGGAAGATTACTGCCTTGATCTCATGATCGGCAAAGGCCCTGCCGCAAGGTCCGTAAGGCTTGATCTGCCTCACTTCACACTGGTAGGCGCTACGACGAGAGCAGGAATGATTTCCGCTCCTTTAAGAGACCGCTTCGGCATGATCCACCGCCTCGAATTATATGAGACAGAAGATCTCATGGAGATCCTTAAACGTGACGCAGGCCTTCTCGGTATCGCTATCAACGAAGAAGGTCTCCGCAATATAGCGTCACGATCCAGAGGCACCCCGAGAATCGCGATACGACTCCTTAAGCGAATGAGAGACTTCGCATCTTACCTTGAGAAGGATGAGATCGACAAAGAAGTATCCGATTACGGCCTTAAGGCTCTTGATATCGATGAAGTAGGTCTTGATGCCGTTGACAGAAGAGTGCTTACCGCGATCGCCGATATCTTTAAGGGCGGTCCTGTCGGCCTTGAGACTCTGGCTGCATGTACAGGTGAAGATCCTGTGACTATTGAAGACGTTTACGAACCGTTCCTGCTTCAGAACGGATTCCTGGCTAAGACACCGAGGGGAAGAGTTCTTACATTAAGAGCTTTCGAGCACATTGGCATCACGCCTCCGCCGTCTTTTATCGCGGGCATGAAGAATACTGATGTTATTCCTCCGCGCTACGAGAATATCTCCATCGAAGACTGGCAGAATTCCGAAAGGAACGGTGATAACAGCTGATGGGGAAGATGCTCCTTCATTGCTGCTGCGGGCCTTGTGCCATGTATCCTTTGGATCTCCTGACTTCCGCAGGAAGAGATCTTGACTGTTATTGGTATAACCCTAATATCCAGCCGCAGTTCGAATTCGACAGGCGTCATGAGAATCTTTCCAAAGCATGTGAGCATTTCGGGATCAATCTGATTTCCGAAGGAACGGAATGCATGCAGGATTATTGGCTTTCTAAAGTTTATCTTGAAGAGTTCGCTTCAAGATGTGAGATGTGCTATGACATCCGTATGGATCATGTGGCGAAGTTTGCTTCTGAAAACGGCTATGCTTCTTTCTGCACGACTTTGCTGGTAAGCCCGTACCAGCAGCACGACAAGATCGCTGAGATAAGCGATATGAAGGCTTCCAAGTACGGTGTTAAGTTTGAATATATGGATTTCAGACCGGGATTCAGGCAGGGTCAGGACATGGCAAGGGAGATCGGCCTTTACAGGCAAAAATACTGCGGCTGCATTTTCTCGTTAGAGGAATCCAAATTCAGGGATAAGATTTATAAGTCCTTTGAATAAGGCTCTTTGGCTTCCACCAGAACCGAATAATATCCTTCGTAGATCACCATTCCGGGCTTTGCTCCCGGAATCTTTTTTACATGGGAAACAGGGCAGTAATCGACTTCTGCCTTAAGCTGTCCCGGCTTTGAATCTTCGGATGTCATATGCTCTTCAAGGATAATGGCTTTGGAGAAGAATGCAGCGAGGCTTGCCGCTTCAAGGACTGCATTATCAGAAGGCATCTCCTCATTGGGCTTTGTCTTAAGGATAACGTGAGTTCCGGGAAGTCCCTTTACATGGAACCACCAGTCACGTCTTGATGCCGTGTGGAAAGTGAGCTGTTCGTTCTGGATGTTATTTCTGCCTGCAAGGATCTCATATCCGTCAGAAGTCATGTATCTGCGGCAGGGAAGCGGACGGTCCTTGGCTTTGTCTTTATTGCCTTTGCCCTGGTTAGCTCTCTTGGCGGCTTCCCTTAAAGCTCTTGATGAAGCCTTGCCGGACTTGGCGACACCGACCATCTTGTTAGGATCGCCAGTGTTGTTCTTTTTGACGGCCTGGCCTTTGCGGAACCCTGAATCTCCGGCTATTTCTATCCTGATCTCTTCATTGATCGCCTGAATGTCTTCAAGGCTTGTAGCCGCATTGACCGCAGCGAAAAGCGAACGCAGATACTGCGCTGCAAGATCGTCGTCTTTTAAGTATTTCTCGGCAAGCTCCATCTTGCGCTTTGCCTTATGGAAGCGCTTGTAGTACTCCTGGGCATTGCCGGAAGCGTCGAGCGTAGGATTCAAGGCGACAGATATATCCTTTTGGCCTTCTTCGGTGTAGTCGGTAAGTGTTACATTCGAAGAGCCCTGCTTTATCATGTACTTGTACGTGAGGATAAGATCGCCGGAATGCTTGTATTCATCCGCCTTTTTGCCTTCTTCAAGGTCCTGCTCGTGGAGTTCTCTCTTCTTGATGACTCTCGCGAGAGCGTTGGATATTATCTGTATCAGGCGGTCTTTTCCCATATCGAGGACGAGCCTGGAATCTCTTGCGCGGTAGCTCAGATAAATGGCTTCAGATATGGATGACACGGTCTCGGATCCGGCATAGCCCTTGAGATCGACTATGGATGCATCAGCGGGTTCATCGTTATCATCGTAGAAGATCCGTGCGGAATAAGTGCCTCCGGTAACTGATTCAAGGAAAGCCTTAACAGAAGCGTTGAGCTTTGACTTTTCGAGATCAGACAGCATCGATAATGTTTTACGGTCATCAAGGTCGGCACAGTCGGATATGTATGCGGCAAGTACAGGGGAAAGGCCCTGGATCGAACCTACCAAAGCTTTCTCGATGGGTCTCGAAAGCTCGGATTCCATAATGGGAAGGTCGCCCTGACGCGCCATCTCAAGGGCCCTGTCAGGTGAGAGCTTATCCTGGGCCGGAGGATAGATGTAGACTCTGGCAGGCATGACTTCTCTTACTCTGGAGACAGAGAAATCAACATGGATAGCGGAATCTAAGATCTTGCCGGTCTCATTTATGAGCACGAGATTAGAAAAACGGCCCATAAGCTCTACTGTAAGGGTATAGAGCTTGCGGTCTCTTAATTCATCGTTGTTGCTGACTGTTATCTCGATTATTCGCTCGTAACCGGGATTGGTTACTTTCTCAATTCGCGAACCGGCAAGATATTTGCGCAGGAGCATACAGAAAGACGGGGGCATAGAAGGATTCTCGGCAGTGGTTTCAGCAAAACAGATGCGGGGAGAACCGGGATCTATTGAGATAAGCAGCTTTCTGTAACCGCCTGTAAATCTTATATGGAGGATAACGGTATGCTTGTCAGGCATGTAGATCTTATCTACACGCTTACCCTCAAGCTCTTTATTAAGCTCATTTGCGAGGAGCTGACAGGTGATGCCGTCAAGAGTCAAGGCTTTATACCTCGTCTGAAGGCTCGTTATCCGAATCCTTATTCTTTTTGCCTGAGAAGACCATTGTCATGACGCCCCAGACTAAAGCGGCGATAAGAAGCTCGATGCCGAGGATCTTAAAGAACATCTCGTATTTATTCCAGCTGATAAGAAGGTCTAATCCGACTATCAGGATAACTGCTCCGAGAAAAATAACAGGCATAGCTGCTTTTGAAGCCGCGAATTTATTGATGACTCCGGCAAATCCTGACTCTTCTTTTACAGGCGCAGTTCTGCTTCTGGAAGAAGTAGTCTTTCTTCCGGAATTAGAGCGCGTGCCTGAACGTGAGGAGGTCTTTTTGGAACCGCCTCTTGAAGAGCTTGACGAACGAGATCTGCCGGTATTAGCCATTATAAGTTAATACCTTCTTTTTCCTTGAGGAGCTTCTTGATCTTCTCAGTAGGATTGATGAGGCTCGAAAGCGAAGCGTCGTGGTTGATGGCATCGATGAGGAGCGCTACGAACTTGCAGAGGTTAACGTCTGCAAACCAGGGAGCTTCCAAAAGTTCGGGTCTTCTGTAGATCAGGTTTGTAGCGAAGACCTTATTGATGATGCCTTCTTCGTAAGCCTTATTGAAGTGATCGATGCCTTCGGTGAAAAGACCGAAAGTAACAGCGCAGAATACCTTGCGTGCGCCGCGGTCCTTCATTTCGCGTGCGATATCGATCATGGAATCACCGGATGAGATCATGTCGTCAACGATGAGGATATCCATGCCTTCAACGGAATCACCCAAGAATTCGTGAGCAACGATAGGGTTCTTGCCGTCAACGATCTTGGTGTAGTCTCTTCTCTTGTAGAACGTTCCGAGAGGGACACCGAGGATGGATGCGTAGTACATTGCTCTGCCGATACCGCCTTCATCAGGGGAGATGATCATAAACTTGCCGTTGGAGAACTGGAGATCAGGTACCTGACGGTACATTTCCTTGATGATCTGGTATGTGGTAGGGAGGCTCTCAAAGCCGGCGAGAGGGATGGCATTTGCAACTCTCTCGTCGTGTGCGTCAAAGGTAATGATGTTGGCTACACCGAGATTGTAGAGCTCTTCGAGCGCGAAAGCGCAGTCCAAAGACTCTCTGGCATTTCTCTTGTGCTGGCGGCTCTCGTAAAGGAAAGGCATTATGACATTGATTCTTCTTGATTTGCCGGAGCATGCGAGAATGACACGCTTGAGATCCTGATAGTGATCATCGGGGCTCATGCGGTTTTCCTGGCCGAACATCTTATAGGTGCAGGAGCAGTTCATTACGTCGCTGATGAGGAAGAGGTCATGGCCTCTAACGGTATTCTTTACGACAGCCTTACCTTCACCTGATGAGAATCTGGCGTTCTCCACAGGGATCGTGTAATCCTCTCTGAAGAATCCCGGATAAGTATTGACGATCTGTTCCTTCTGGTACTCGTTACGTCTCTTGTTGAGGTAGAAGTTAACCTTCTGGGTGAAATCCTCACTTCCTCTGAGAGCAATAAGACCGATAGGTCCTACCGGCGCCATGGGGTTGTCGCCGTATTGGTCGTAGCGGGAATAAGCTCTTTCGTCAGATGCTGATGTCATAATTGCAGCCTGCCTTTCATGCCTTAATTGGTTTCGTTCAATATATTATCGTCTTCAAACAACTCATCGATTCTCATCTGACTCTTGAGATCCTGGAGTCTGGTGGTCGAATTGATGAGGTCGTAAACAGATTCATCGACATTAAGCGCGTCTATGATCCTGCCCATATAGGGGACCATGTCCGCAGCCAGATACCACTCCCGTGACTGAAGCTCTTCCGGAGCATAGATGAGATTGGTGGTGCAGACGCACTTAAATACGCCTTCTTTGTATTTCTTGTCAAACTCTTCGAGGCCGTTGGTGAAAAGGGCAAAGGGAGCAAGGCAGTAAATGTCTTTGGCGCCTGCAGCCTTGAGCTGCTCAGCCGTTCTGAACATGGTGTTGCCCGAATTGATCATGTCATCGATAAGGAGAATGTCCATTCCGGTGACATCTTCACCTAAGTACTCGAAGATCCTGCCGTTCTGACCGGGCTTGCCGGTATATTTTCTGTAGAACAGGCTTAAGGGAAGATTGAGGTTTGACGCGTAAAAAATAGCTCGCGATACACCTGTTTCATCAGGGCTTACCACGAGCGTGTTTTCTTTGTCTAATCTTAATGATCCGAACTTGTTCAAAAGGGTAGAAGTCATCTTGAACTGGCAGCGGGGCATTTCGATCGACATAAGAGGAACCGCATTTGCGATTCTCTCGTCGTGCGGATCGAAAACAATGAGATTGGATACGCCCAGTTCGTAAAGCTTTTTGAGCATATCCGCACAATCGTAGGATTCTCTGTGTGAATCGAGCTTCTCGCGTCTGCCTTCATAGACGAAAGGCATTATGACGTTGACTCTCTTAGCCTTGCCCTTAAGTGTGGAAAGGATCCTCAAAAGATCCATATACTGGTCATCGGGGGAGATGACATGTGAGCCGTCAGTAAGTTCAATCTCGAGATTATGGGAAAGAACATCAGTAATGACAAAAATATCATGACCTCTGGCGCTCTCTCCGATGGAGAACTTGCCTTCACCTGTCTGGAAACGGATAAGCTCTGAATCAAAAACATAATTCTCACGGTAATAGCCGGGAGTATTGGCAAAAACGTTGTCAGGTCTTAATGAACGGCGCTTTCTTCTGATGGAAAGGTCGTCTGAAACCCTTTGTACAAAGTCTTTGTTGGAAGTATGCGAAATAATGCCAATGGGGCCGAAAGGTGCCAAAGTAATAGCCTTAAAGTCTTTACTGACATCTAAGTCGCTCATGGCAGAACAAATCCCCCTAAAGAAAACTAATTAAATGATATCTAAGACAAAAAATATTTCAAAGTACTCTAATACAAAAATTTGCACGAAAAGTATTCAAAAGATTGTTCATTATTTGCATACCTCATCAGAGACAGCCTGCTTTAAATCATTTAATCCTGATTTTTGAGGGTTTGTCTCGCTCGATGAGACCGCGAAAACACGGGCATCTTCAGCAAAATCAAGGCATTTTGACATCATCTGAAGCTGGTTTCTGACCTGCTGGGCAGAGAGCTTGTCGCACTTGGTAAAAACCAGAAAATAAGGCAGATTCGCACTGTTTAAGAAGTTCAGCATCGCAACATCGTCATTTGAGGGTTCGTGCCTTATATCGATGAGAAGAAGGACCAGGTCTATGCCTGTCCTGACCTTGAAATAGTTGTCGCAAAGCTCGGAAAAGCCGGAATTCTTAGCTTTGGAAGCCTTGGAAAAGCCGTATCCTGGAAGATCTGCAAGGATCGCCTGTGAATCCAGATCAAAATATATGATCTGCTGCGTTTTTCCGGGCGTCTGTGAGACTCTGGCAAGCTTTTTATTGTTGCCCAGAGCATTTACCAGAGAGGATTTGCCGACATTGGATCTTCCTGCAAGCACGATCTCGGGAAGGCTGTCGTCTGGCAGGTCCTTTATCGATGCGCATGTCTTAAGATATCTGATCTTTCCGTAATTAATGCTCATATGTTTATAACTCTGTCCATAGTGTTCAACTTGTCGTTTTTGTCGCATTTTGTCGGTTTTTCAGCCTGAAATTGAGACGAAAACCGACAAACACGTTCCTTAGAATTTTAACATGAAGAATATTTATGGCAAAACACACCATAACACTTGGTTTTCGGCGCTTGGAGAGAAGCTGCTTCTGAGACTTGAGGAACTGTCTTATGCAGCTGATTCTTTCAAAAGGAGACCCTGTCTGATTCCTGCGGCTATGCTCATTCTTTGCTGTGTCCTGTGTTACCGGTTTGAATCGTTTGTGCCGGCTGTGGTTATGGCCGTGACTACTCTCGGTTCGTGCTTAATCATTAGCTCCCGAAGGTCCCGTAACATAACGCTTTCAGCTGGACAACAAGGAAAATATATCCTCTTGTTAGCTGGCTTTCTGCTCAGCCTGATCATTGTCTATAACGGGATGTATATTCATTCAAGATTATCCGCCTGTTTAACCCCTCAAAACGGCGAGTTCAGCTGCACAGTTACAGAAGTTTCTTATGACCTTGCAGGCGGCATAGACATGACCGTCAGGCTCGAAGGCGGTGTATATGCAAAAGCCGCTTTTTATAAAGAGATTCCGCAGAATATCAGGGCGGGTGATGAGGTAGTTGTGCACGGCAAGCTCAAGGAGCCCGAGAGCGCAGGCAATCCGGGAGAATTCGATTACAAAGGGTATCTGAAGAAAAAGGGGATACTTTACGTGATCTCCTGCGACAGTTATGAACTGGTCGGCAGAGCATCATTTCCGCAAAATGTTACAGGGCTTCTCCGCAAGTTTTTCTTTGAGCTCAGAAATGGCGCTGTTGGTGCAGTGTCAGGCACATTTAGTGAAGAGGAGAGGGCTTTGGCTGCGGCAGTTTGCACCGGTGACAGATCTCTTATAAGTGACGGCACTAAGCGTGATTTTAAGTTGTCCTGCTGTTCGCATCTTCTGGCGGTCTCGGGAACCCATTTTGCAGGCTTTCTGGCAGGGCTCCCCATGATCCTGGATACCCTCAAAGTCAAAAGAAAAAAAGCATTTTTCATATATATTGTCTTTGCTCTTTTGATAGGCTGCCTTACGGGCTGGAGCGATTCGGTTACCAGGGCAGCAATTATGAGCATCTGCATATTTGCGATGCGGGACTGGGTGTCTGCTCTGAGCGTGGCTTCGCTGGTAATGGTTACTGCAGATCCGTTCTGTGCGATGTCATCAGGCTTCCGGATGAGCTTTTGCGCCGTGATCGCGATCAAGATGTATAGCGATAAGATCTCGAGGGTCCTTAAAAAGCTGCATTCAGGCGATTTTTTGGCAGGAATAATCAGTCCTACGATAGCTGCAAGCCTTGGCATGATCCCTTTCTGGGAAGATATCTCCATGAAGATCGATCTTGAACACCTGGGCATTCAGACCGCGGGATCATTTATTGCCCAGACTGCCTGCGCTTTCTTTGTGCCGTGTGTGGTTTTATGTCTACTTATGCCGTTTGGGGCACAATTTTTGTCTTCACCGCTATGTCTGTGCCTGAATGTGCTTCAAAAACTGGTGTCTTTTGGCGGCAGTATTACTGAAAGAAACATATCTGCTATCCATCTTTCACAAGCATTTTTGGCCGTTACGGCTGTTGTGGTTTTTCTTTTGCTGATCCCGCCAAGTATCCTGAAGAGGATATTTCTTAAGCCGGCCGCGCTGCTTCTGGCTGTAATGACCGGATTCGAAGTGTTTTCGATACTTGATAAGCCGTCAGCGAAGGTCGTTTTTGCTGATGTCGGACAGGGCGACTGCTGCCTGATAATGACAGAGGATTTGACATGTCTCATAGATGCAGGAACATACGATGAAGGCGCTGAAACAGTATGCAATATCCTTGATTATTACGGGATATATCAGGTCGATATCTGCTTAATGAGCCACTGGGATGTGGATCACGCAGGCGGGATAGCGGCCCTGTATGACCGGGGCAGGACAAAGCAGATTATTACTTCATATGTACCCGGGCCCGGCGCTGAGGACAAGGATGTGCGGGAATTCTTTGAAGCTGTGGGGTTTGATGACGGAAAAAGATCAGGATACCTCTCAAGTATTGACTCTGTGTGCTCCGGAGACCTGATATTTCTGTCTGAAACGGTTTATCTGGAAATTCTTTATCCTGCATCAGGCTCCGGAGGCGGCAACGAAGAGAGCCTGGTGGCCATGCTTCATATAGAAGGTGAGGAGAGTGCCTGCATTTTGTTTACTGGAGATATCGGAATAAAAACAGAAGAAAAAATACTTAAAAGCGGCATGAATATTGACTGCGACATCTTAAAAGTCGCCCATCACGGGTCGAAATATTCATCTTCAGAAGATTTTATAGAGGCATGCTCTCCGGAAGCAGCCGTAATATCTGTAGGAAAGAATAATTTCTACGGCCATCCTACGCCCGAAACGCTCGAAAGGCTTGATTCATACGGCTGCGAGGTCTTTAGGACCGACAGGGAAGGGGCAGTGATACTGAATTATTGATCTTTCCTTTGCCATAAATTGTCCTATAAGTCGCATAAGAAAAACGGTCATGTTTGTTATAATCTGATTACATTATGGGAAAATTGGAAGGAAAAAGAGAGATTTTTGTATGAAGAAAATGCCTAATTACCTGTCAAGAAATGCAAGATCTTTGGTTGCCGCTTTGCTTGCGGTATCAGTCAGCTTTGCGTTCCTGGCAGGCTGCCAGAGGAACAGCGGACGTGAGACAGATGACGACGATGAGCCTGTCAAGACGTCTGAAGAAGAGACAGTAGTGACTACAGAAGAGGTAACTACAACAACTACCGAAGAGATCACGCCTTCTCCTACGCCTACTATTCCGCACATGCAGGCTCCTGAAGAGGATACGACTGCGCCCATGTGGCTCAATCTTCCTGAGAGCGTAAGTATTCAGGTGGATACGGAGTTTGATATCAACAGATACGTCGGATTCATCGATGACTGCGACAGCGATGTCGATATCCGGATCGAGGGTGAGGTAGATACATCTACGCCCGGCAGTTATCCGATCACCATGACTTTGACTGATGATGCCAACAACACCAAGACCGGCAGCATGACCGTTAAGGTATACAGACCCAGCGGCGGCGGTGGCGGCGGCGGTGGCGGAGAAGATACGCACACGACGCTGGCGTACAGTGATTTTATGGCCAGATATCCCGGAGACGACATCGCTTATGGTATTGATGTCTCGAGATATCAGGGTGACATCGATTTTAACATGGTCAAAGCCGCAGGATGTGAATTCGTATATCTCAGGGCTATGATCTACAACAACGGCGAGCTTGGCGAAGACCGTAAATTCGAAGAATATTATGTCGATGCCAAGGCCGCAGGTCTTAAGATCGGCGTTTATTACTATTCGACCGACTGCAATCTCGAAGAACTCCATGAGCACTGCAATGAGCTCCTCAAAGTCCTTGCGGATAAGGAGATCGATCTTCCCGTAGCGTTTGACTGGGAGAGCTGGTCTCATTTCCAGAAGTACAAAATGAGCATCGTGGATATCAATAATCTGTTCTATGAGTTTGCAGGCATCATGACCGAGAACGGCTATGGTACGATCCTTTATGCCAGCAAGTATTATCTTGAGATAATCTGGGAGCCTGCTGATTATGACGTATGGCTTGCTCACTACGTCAAAGAGACTTCTTATGAAGGTGATTACACGATGTGGCAGACCGGCTCCATCGGAAGGATCGACGGCTGTTCTGAAGACGTCGATACTGATATCCTCTTTAAGAGCAGATACCCTGAAGTTTTCGGAGGCTAGCAGCAGATGGCAAAGCCAAAGGCTCTTCCCAAAGGTGTTTTGAACGCCAGACAGATGCTTTCCAAGATCAGCAAAGAGTCTGATTCATTGGGACTTGTGCTTTTGTACGGTGAGGAGAGCTACATGACCGACGGCGCCGTATCGATGCTTAAGAAGGTCTGCTTAGGCCCCGGAGCAGAAGATATGGACTTTGCCTGCGTAGATACCAGGACCGGCGACAAGTTCGAGATGGCAAAGCTTGAAGAGCTTATCTCCATGCCCCCTTGGATGTCGCCCAAAAGGCTTGTCGTTATCAAGCAGTCGGGGCTTCCGAACAAGGAATTGACTGACAGGGACATCGAGATATTAAGCGACATTCCTTCATCTGTTGTTGTAGTCTTCTGCGAGGATTCCATAGACAGCCGCAAGAAGGCTTTTAAGACATTCCTTCAGTACGGCACGGTCGCTTCCATGAGCGGTTTTGAGGAAAACGAGCTTACCGGCTGGATAGGAAGCCGTTTTGGCAAAGAAGGCCTTAAGATAGGCTTTGAAGCCGCAAATTCAATGGCTTCCAGGTGTTCCAATAATATGATGGAGCTTGTAAATGAGATAAACAAAGTATCTCTATACTGTCAAAACAAGGGTTATACCGAAGTCACACCCGATATCGTTGAGCTTTGCTGTCCGCCTGACCTGTCGGGCAAGATATTTGACATCATGGACGCCTGCGGCAGCGGAAATGCCCAGAAGGCATTAGGAACGCTTGATAAGCTTATCGCCAATAAAGAGCCTCTGGTCAAGATCAGGGCTTCTATCGTTAATCACATTAAGGCCCTCATAATGGCAAAGGAGGCCCGTAATCCGGATGTTCTGGTCGACCGTACCGGAATGAACGATTTCAGGGCAAAAAAGCTTTGTGCACAGGCGGCAAGCTTTGACATGAAGAGGCTTATAGCTCTTTATCTGGCTGCATCTGATTCAGACAGCGAGTTCAAACACGGCCTGATAGACGAGAGATATTCAATAGAGATCATTCTGGTAAAGGCATCGGCGAGATCTAACGGTCCCGCTGGTGCGTTTTCATGAGTTTTTTCCCAATTTTCGGATTTGACGTTAAGGTACTAATGTCTTAAAATCTTTTAGTTATTATTTATAGAATGGAGATTTTATGGCTAAGATTCAGATGAAGACCCCGCTTGTAGAGATGGACGGGGATGAAATGACAAGAATTATCTGGAAGCAGATAAAAGACATCGTTATCGAGCCTTATGTTGATCTGAAGACCGAATATTTCGATCTCGGATTAAAGCACAGAGATGAGACAGCAGACCAGGTCACTATCGATGCTGCCAACAGGACAAATGAGCTCGGTGTTGCTGTTAAGTGCGCTACCATTACGCCTAACGCGCAGAGAATGACCGAGTACAACCTCCACACAATGTGGAAGAGCCCTAACGGAACGATCAGAGCTATTCTTGACGGTACCGTTTTCAGAGCTCCTATCCTGGTCAAAGGCATCAAGCCTTTTGTCTCATGCTGGGAAAAGCCTATCACTATCGCAAGACATGCTTACGGCGATGTTTACAGAGACACTGAGTTCCTTGTAGACGGCCCCGCAAGAGCTGATCTCGTAATCACATATCCCGACGGAAGACAGGAGAGCCAGACGATCTTTGAGTATAAGGATTCCGGCGTTGTTCAGGGCCTTTACAATACAGATAAGTCCATTTCCGCTTTCGCTACATCCTGCTTTGAGTATGCATTGGATACTAAGCAGGATCTCTGGTTCGCTACTAAGGATACTATCTCCAAGAAGTACGACGGACGTTTCAAGGAAATCTTCCAGAACATCTATGACACACAGTATAAGGAGAAGTTCGAGGCAGCAGGAATCACATATTTCTATACGCTTATCGATGATGCGGTAGCGCGTGTTATGCGTTCTTCCGGCGGATTTGTATGGGCTCTTAAGAATTATGACGGCGACGTTATGAGCGACATGCTTGCTTCTGCCTGCGGTTCTTTGGCCATGATGACATCCGTTCTCGTTTCACCTAAGGGCGTTTACGAGTACGAGGCTGCACATGGTACAGTTACACGTCACTATTACAGGCACCTCAAGGGCGAGACTACTTCCACAAACCCTATGGCAACTCTGTTTGCCTGGTCCGGTGCTTTGAGGAAGAGAGCGCAGCTTGACGGTCTTGCTGACTTGGAAGCTTTTGCCGACAAGATCGAAAAGGCATCTATTGCTACTATCGAGGAAGGCGTTATCACAGGCGACCTCAATAATCTCTTAGACAACGACAACAAGAGAACGGTTACGACAGAGGAATTCCTCAAGGCCGTAGCTGCTAAGCTTTAATATTGATTTCGGAGGAAAACGAAAATGAGTTATTACAAGACATGGATGGACAAATCAGAAGATGCTTCCAACAGACAGGAATACATCGAATATATCAACCGCTACTATGCCCTTGAGAAGGTAGCTTACGAGAAGATCCTCGGCAGCTATCCTGACAATCAGGAGTTCCTTAACGGTACAGCAGCAGAGCTTGCCGGAAAGCTTGAATTCCCCAAGGATTCTATGGATGTTTTCGTAGGCTTCGTTGACGGAATCAAGTCAAGCCTTACAAACGGTGACGATATCGATCTCGAGGCTATCGATGATAACTATGAGATCAAGCTCGTTATCGATTACGAGAAGCTCTATTACAACATGCGTGATGCAAAGGCCGACTGGCTTTACAACATCCCTTCATGGAAGAATATTCTTACGGATGAGAAGAGACAGGAGATCACAAAGGAATACCGTGATGCCAATATCGCTCATTCCGATAAGATCGGACGTAATGACCCCTGCCCCTGCGGTTCAGGCAAGAAGTATAAGAACTGCTGCGGTAAGAAGGGCTGATCTGTTAGCTTTATCCGGAGATTATCTTGAAAAAACTGTTAAAGTCCAAATGGTTTATAGCGCTTGTTGTCCTGCTTGTCCTGGCAGCATGTGCCGTCTTGAGCCTGCTCCCGAACAGCCCTGTGCGTAAGATGTTAAAGCCCGTGCAGTCGGTCAGCTCGCCTGCGCAGTCTTTTGTAAAGAACGCAGGTGACACGTTAAGCGATTTCTGGGCCGCCATTACTGACGGTATTGCGATCAGAGAAGAGAATGAGGCCTTAAAAGAGGAGATCGCCGACTTAAGATACCAGTTGACGCAGAATGAGGAAGCTGCTCTGAGATATGAGGAGCTTAAAGATGCGCTTCATATCAAGGACACGTTCAGTAACTACGAGATCTACGGTGCTTCGATCCTTTCAAGAGAGTCTGACGAGTGGTTCTCTACGATCAGGCTTAATGCGGGAAGTGTTGACGGTATCGAGATCGCTGAAGGAAGTTCATATCCTGTTCTTGACGTTGAGATGAACCTTGTAGGAAGAGTTATCGAGACTTCGGATACCGAATCAAGAGTATTGCCGCTCCTGCATGAAGGTTTTTCAGTAGCAGGTAAGGTCAATACCGTAAACGGCGCTACATTTATGGTCTTGGGCGATGCTGAGCTTAAGAGACAGGGATTGTGCCTTGTAACGGATATCGATCCTGATGTTAAGCTTGAGCCCGGAATGGAGATCGTTACTTCCGGAGACGGCGGCCTTTTCCCTGAAGGTATACCGATCGGAGTAATCGAGTCAGTTGATGATTCCAATCCGCTGCAGATAACAGCGACACTCAGGCCGTATTCCCAGATCGGTAAGCTTGAAGACGTATTTATCATGATTCCTTATGTCGAGGAGTCTCCTGAAGAGACCGCAGTTCCTACCACTTAAGGGGCTTAGATTATGAGACTGGTGGGAATAGATACAAGAGCAAGGATAAGAAAGATAGTCGTTTATGCTGTCTACATTATCCTGCTTTCTTCTTTCCAGGTATCTTTCCCTGACAGGATCAGTTTTCTCGGGCAGACAGCTGACCTGATGTTTGTTTTTGTTGTTCTTTCCGGATATTTCAACGGGTTCTGGGACGGAGCCGTAGTAGGATTTATCAGCGGAATGATCAGAGATGTTTTCTCTCCTCCGGCTGTAATAGGTCTTGACGGAGAGGTAAGAGTTACTGCATTTATCGGTGTTTTCACGCTCTTTGCGGCCGGAGTCATCGGTTCGTCTTTCTTTACGCGCAGAATGCACCGTAATATTCCTTTCTCGATCGTCGCAGTCATTTTCACGACGTTCTGTTATAAGGTTGCAGGCTTTATATTGATCTACGCATGGAGCTCTTTGGCGGGAGCCGAGACAAGCCTCTATGCTCCTATGACAGCAATAGTTTATTCTTTGCTGCCGCAGTTATTGCTTAACGTGATCGCTTCGATACCGCTGATTCTGCTCATCAGGTTCCTCGGACCTGTCTCGTTTAAGGGCAGCGGCAAGAAGGATGAGATCATCAAAGATAAAGGTGAAGGTACATGGCTGGGAATCTGATAGACGATTACGGCGCATTTGATAATAATGCCGAGAGAGGTTCAAAGAACGACGCGGGGTCGCTCTTTAAACGTTTTTTCTCGTTCCTGACCAACAGATATCTGGTGCTTGGTGTGGGTTTTGTCACGTTCGGCGTGATCATCCTCGTCATGACCACAAAACTTCAGTTCTCGGATTACCAGAACACATTGTCTGAGAGTTCATCCGGTGTTGTAAGGCAGTATGTGTCACAGGCCCCCAGAGGCGATATCTACGACAGCAGGGGAGTCCTCCTTGCTTCTACGACCGAATATAACAGCGTAATGCTCGCAAATGCTTATCTTGACGATAAAGAGCTTAACGCTCTCTGTCTTGAGCTCAGCTATCTTTTCGATGAGTATCATTGCCTGGTCGTATCTGATCTTGATCAGTATTATGTTTTAGATCCCGCGGCAAGGTTCGTGAAGGATGAAGAGAAGATAAGGCTTTGGCAGACCGATTCCAACCTCTTTGATCTCAAGGATTATTCGCAGGGCGTTATCGTTACTTTCTCAGATGACTATGTAAAGACTGATCCGAACGTCTTTTTCCTTTACCTGCGCCGGAAATTCAATATCGACAACAATTACACGATCGAAGAAGCGTACAGGATCATAAGGATCAGGTATCAGATATTCTCTGACAACTGGGCATTTATCAAGGGTACGCCCGTAAAGATCGCGAGCAATGTCCCTGATGAGCTCATAAGGATATTCGAAGAGCAGAATTATCACTATATGGGCATCGTTGCATGCAAGGAATATGCCCGCAATTACACCACCGAGGCACTTTACGCATGCCACGTCCTTGGATATGTAGGTAAGATCTCCAGCGTCACATATTCAGATCTTGCTCCATTCGGCTATACGAGTGACGACATGGTCGGAAAATCCGGCGTTGAGTCGCAGATGGAAAGATATCTTCACGGAAGCAGCGGAATTACTCCGTATAACATCTGGACTAAAAACGGTGAAGACAGCCTTTTCGTGCCGCAAAGCTACGGTGTAGCCCCGCAGGAAGGCGCAACCGTATATCTCACGATCGATTCAAGGATCCAGGAGGTAGGAATACAGGCTCTTAAAGAGTACATCCTGCAGGAGAAAGAATCAGACGTATCAGGATATAAGACGGCATCCGCAGGCGCTTTCGTTATGATGAACGTTAACACCGGTGCGGTCATTGCGATGGGATCTTATCCTAACTACGACCCGAACGATTTTATCCTTGCAAACTACGGCGATGAACAGGCTCAGGAACAGGTAAAATACTATCTTGGCGTTGACGAGAAATATCAGGAGATTACGGCAAACGATCTTCCTTTGTGGAACCGCGCGATCATGTCAATGTACGCGCCCGGCTCTACATTTAAGCCATGTACGGCTTTGGCGGGCCTGGAGAACGGCGTAATAACGCCTACGAATAATACGATCACATGCGTCAGCCCTTATGATATTGACGGATGGATCTTTAAGTGCCTTGAGTATCCTGACTATGGTCACGGTCCTCTGACGTTAAATGATGCCATGGCCCAGTCGTGCAATATCTATTTCATGATCCTCGGCACGAGGACCGGTATTGATAATATTTCTGCAATGGCTAACAGATTTGGCTTGGGCGTTAAGTCGGGAATCGATCTTCCGGGCGAGATCCCGGGCGTTATGTCGAGCCGTGAGTATAAGAGACTTACAAGACAGTCCGTCTACGATAAGACATGGTTCCCGTCAAATACCGCGCAGGCTTCGATCGGACAGTTCGACAACTGCTTTACGATCCTTCAGCTCTGCAGATATACCTGCGGAATCGCGACAAATAAGCTCTGTACTCCTTATGTTATCGACAGGGTAGTCGCAGGCAACGGCGCGATACTTTATCAGGGCCAGACAGAGTCAGTAGATATCGGAATCTCGGAAGAGAACATCAATGCCGTAAGAACGGCGATGAGATGCGTTGCTACCGGTACTTATCACTGGAATTCAAGTGCCCACGGCCAGTTCAATAATTATCCTGTTGAGATGGTATGTAAGACAGGTACGGCTGAGACGGGATTTGAGGACTCGCGTAAAGAGTATTCCAACGGTCTGTTTATCTGTTATGCTCCGAAGGATAATCCGGAAGTTGCCCTGGCTCTCGTGGTTGAGAAGGGTAAGTGGGGTTCATCTTCTGTCGTCATCGCGAAAAAGATCATGGCAGCTTATTTCAATGCGCAGGTCGATTCTTCTGTAGCTCTTTATACAAGGAACCCGATATTAGGCGACTATCTGCCTTCTAACTCTAGAAGAGGATAAGGTTTTCGGGGGCTTTTATACCTTCATAACAGGACTTGTGCAAAAAGCGATTTTTGGAATTCAGTTTTGTAATAATAATACGTTGCCCGATTGTGGATTTTACTGTAAAATTCTTGTATTCGCTTTAATGGGAGATTTCGGATGAAAATAGTTTTGATGGCTGACAACAGGAAGACCGAGTTGCTGGTTAACTTCTGCATTGCCTACAAGCCTTTGCTTGAGAAGCATCAGCTCATCTCCGTTTATAACACCGCAAAACTTCTCAAATCTGCAGCAGATCTGGACGTTTCCGGATTGTCTGTTGATTATTCAAGCGGATTCGAGCAGCTCGCTTCCAGAGCAGAATACAACGGCATCGACTGCGTTATCTACTTAAGGGACGGTCATCAGAAGGGCGAGTCCAATCCTTTCGAGCTTTTGGACGTATGCGACCAGAACACGATCCCTTATGCTACGAATATCGCATCTGCCGAGATCCTTGTTACCGCTATCGACAGCGGCGCTCTTGATTATCGCGAATGGAACGCGGTCTGATAGTAGTCCCGATAGGGCCTCTCCAATCCAACATGTACATCATTACCGGCGAGTCCGGTATTTTTATTATTGACCCTTCTGTGTCACTTGAGGCAACGGAAGAGTTTTTGCGTGAGATCCCTGATTTCTACGGTATTTCCAGAGGAAAGGCTGATGTTAAGGCCCTCTTGCTTACACACGGCCATCACGATCACATCAAATATGTTGAAGAGTGGAAAAAGGCTTATCCCAAAGCTGAGATCTTCTTCAGCAGCAAAGATCAGGAGCTCCTGGAGAGCGCCTACTGGAATTGCTCGTACATGGAAGGCAGAGAATCTGTTTACAGTTTTGAATATACGGATATATCAGGAAAAGACGGACAGGTCTTCTATAAAGATCCCGAGATCGAAATAACGGTTTATGAGACACCGGGACATACCATGGGAAGCGTTTGTTTCCTCGTAAGTCTCGGCGGTAAGGAGAAGCTTTTTACCGGTGATACGGTCTTCTGCGGATCCGTAGGCCGTACGGACATGCACGGCGGTACATCTAAGCTTATCCTTCAGTCTGTTATGAGGATCAAGACATTTAACCCCGAATTGGAGATCTATCCCGGGCACGGACCTGATTCCACTATCGAAGACGAGATCAGGATGAATCCGTTCTTTGACATGTGATCAAGGTTAATCGTAAATATAAGTATATTATGAAATTTCTGGCCTTTTAAAGCCGCTAAAATCCAATGAAATAAGCGTTTTCGGGGTTTTCTGACACTGTTTGTGCCGGGCGGTTTACTCTGTCGTTTTTGTCGGATTTTGTCGAACTTTGTATGCAATATCAAAGACCTCAGCAATGTATTCTTCAGAAAAAAGGAGGTCTTTATGTCTACTTTGGAATCAGCTTTAGCATTTTCTTTGATCATCATCGTTCTCGTCTTCATGATCACTGCTCCCGAGTCTATTGCTTTAGAAAGCTTTGACCGGGCAAAAGACGGCGGCAACGAGCTCTATTTCATGGAGCGGGATCAGGAGGTCATGAGCAAGCACTACGTCCATTCAGTTGCTTGTTATGACACATCTCCTGAGAGATTCTGCACGTTTCTTACTGGTCTTTCGGATAACTTCAGGCTGCTCTACGGGTCAATGTATGACCTGACAAAGGAGGCGACGGAAGATGAGGATTAACAAGCACAGAAGAAACAGGCATGGGGCCTCTTCGATCTTTCTTGCGATCATCTTGTCGGCGGTGATCCTGGTCGAATGCACATTCCTTGCTTTTGTCTGGAATCTTGACTATGCGCTCAGTGTCAACACAGCGTTAAAGACTGAGATAGACACGGTGCTTGCAGACTATAACAGACAGCTTTTTGATGTTTACGGAGTATATGCTTTCTCGCTAGAAGGCATAGATAACGAATGCTTCAACAAAGCCCTGGAGATCAACGGTCTTACTGCCCAGTCGACGCTTTATGTTTCAGGCAGGCACAAGGTGACGACAGAAGATCTCAGGAAGGCGATCTCTTCATATTACCTGTACAGAAGCACGGGCCTGGTTGCCAAGACTCTGGTTAACAGCTTTTCTGATATGTTCCTTCAGCTCGACAACAGCGGAATGTTGAAAAAGATCGGCCAGTTTATGGACAGCCCTGCGGCGGATTATGTTTCCAAGATCATTAAGGGCAGTGAGACTGCTGAACAGTGGATAAACAAGGCAGGCGATGTGCTGAATATCGATGAATTGCTTGAAGAAGCCGCGAATATCGATTCCCTGAGGAAGGATTATGCGGATTCGATAAGGCAGTCAGGCATGGGAATAGACGTTGACGTGGCAAACTGGGAACAGTTCCTTGACTGTATGTCCGGCTTTGAGTCCTTCGGGAATACTTTATCGGATGCTTCGCTTGGCACAAGCACAAAGTTTATGACATCGCATTACTGCGCATATAACTTCGACTGCATCATGCCGCCTAAGGACGATGTATCGATCAACGGCACGCCTTTTGATGCTATTCACGGGACCAGGAAAGCCGACTGCGAATACCTGATCGCAGGGGATAATGATTTCTTTACCATTTTCGGGCTGCACTTGGATCTTATCTATATCCTGACAGCAGGCAATATGCTTACTGATTTTGCGAATGAGACTTACAGGACCACGATAAACGCCATATCCGAGGTCATCTCACTGATCATCGCGGCTGTAAGCGAAGGAACGGTGCAGATCGATTACAGGATAATAGCAGTCGGACTTACTTTCTACGTCGGTCTGGTCCAGTCGATGAAGAATTATTATGATCTTACGAAAGGTGAGCGGATCGTCTTTTTCAAATACGAGGATATGGATCTTCTGAAGTTCAGTTACAGGGATTTTCTGTTTTTGTTCTGTCTCTTTACGCCCGAAGATGACCTCCTGAAAAGAAGCCTTCATGTCCTTAAGCGTGATTACGGCACTCTCTATAAGGGCGTAAGGCTTGAAGCGGATTTCCGGGGTGAGACTTATTACGTCGAAAAGTCTTACCAGCTGTATGAATCTTCGTGAGGTGATATCTATGAGAAGACATAACAAGCGCGGCCAGGTAACGATAGAAGCCGCAATTGCCTTTACAATAACGCTCATATTCCTCGCAACTGTAATAAGCAGCCTTCAGTATTACAGGACAGATATCCTCATGAGGCGTGCTTGTGAACAGACATGCGAAAAGATGGCCATTCTTTATCCTTTGTCCGTTCCTGCATCTGATGCTTTGTCGACAATGCTGAATGCCTTTCCCGATATGGGGATCGGGGCCACAAAAGGTGCAGATATCGTCTCCAAGGTGACTTCAGTCGCTTTAGGTGCTGACAGAGCCACGGGAAACAACATCAAAGAACTGATCCTGCAGGGGCTGTTTGCCAAGACAATGGAAGAGCAGATACGAAGTGCTTATATCGAGAGGAACGGCGGTTCTGACTTTTTCGCGCCCGATGAGATCAGGGTGTATTTTGAGATAAGCGAGACGCACCATGTGATCGAGGTGACAACCGAATATACGGTAGTTACGCTCGCCGGAGTTAAGACCAGGAGCATCTATTCGGTAATCCCGCTCTACGGTGACCCGGTCCTTATGCTTAACGGCGCAGACTCTGAGACATCGGATGAAAAAGACGAGAATAAGGACAGTATCTGGTCATTGAGTAATTTTGCCAGGGGAGAAGCCTTCAGGGAAAGGTATGGAGCAAACCTTCCAAAGACGTTTCCGGTCATAGATGCTGTCAACGACGGGGATATTACTGCCATAAGGAGCATAGATCTGACCTCTCCTTACTACCAGGATGTCTCAAATATCGAGAAAGAGATAAAAGAAGATATCCTCGCTTTGAGCGGATTTGAGCCCCAGTCGGCAAATATCAACGGTACGGTCTATTCCGTAGATTACATAGATTCCAGGTATCTTACTGTGATAATCCCCGAAAATTCAGGGGAAATAGGCAAAGCTGTCATCGATGAACTTAAGGGCTATGCCTTCGTTAAAGGTGTTATACTTGACGTCAAAGAGTGCGAGACCTCCAATAAATACCAGGCAGGGGATCAGGCATAAATTACGATTGCCGCCCTTTTATTGTATTAAAATAATAAATGCGTTATTATGTATGGGTATGTTTGGAGGTATTTGAGTTGAAACATGATAATAGCGTAAGAAGGCCGAGTCTTGCAAACTCTAAGATAACTACTGACAAGACTGCTTCGCTTTCCATCGGGGACTCCCTGAGGAAGGCAAAGACTAATCTTATCTTCTCCAGATTGCTTCTGGGTATCCTTGTCATACTCGCCATTACAGTGGCTTTTATTGCAGTTTACATGGGTTATGCTACTCCTATCTGGGAATATCTGACAAAGATGGTATGGTGATATCGATTATCAGGTTGCGCATAAGGTGACAATATGGACGATATTAAGGACAATCATTTTACACAGAGCGAATTGGAGGAATTAACCGATCTTTATAACGCCATGCTGACCATGGAAGACAGCTCTGAGATGCATAAATTCTTTGTGGATCTCTGTTCGATAAATGAGCTGCACTCATTGCTTCATCGTTGGCAGATCGTCAGAAGGATCGAGCAGGGCAAGAGCTACGAAGAGATAATCAAGGAACTCTCACCCAAGGAAGCGCCTGAGAGCGATACGGTAAAAACAGAAAAGAAAACAACCGGCAGAGCACGTGGCAAGGCCAGATCATCAACAAAGGTCAGTTCCACGACTATTTCGAGAGTCAAGAAGTGCCTGGTCAATCCGGAAGGCGGATACAGAACAGCACTTAACAGACTCGAGGAAACTTCCGGAGAGAATAAAGAAGACAAACAGTGAAGGTAAAGGAACAAAATGGGATTAATTGAAAGCATTTTCGGCACACACAGCGATCACGAACTTAAGAGAATCAACCCTATCGTAGATAAGGTCTTCTCATACGAAGAAGAATATTCAAAGCTGTCAGATCATGAACTGGCTGCCAAGACAGAAGAATTCAAGAAGAGATATGAGGGCGGTGAAGCGCTCGATTCATTGCTCCCTGAGGCATTCGCTACCGTAAGGGAAGCTTCCTGGAGAGTCCTTGGCATGAAGCCTTACAGGGTCCAGGTCATCGGCGGTATCATTCTTCACCAGGGCAGAATCGCCGAGATGAAGACCGGTGAAGGTAAGACACTCGTTGCTACCATGCCGGTATACCTCAATGCTCTTACAGGAAAGGGCGTTCACGTCGTAACAGTTAACGATTACCTCGCAAAGCGTGACTCCGAATGGATGGGCAAGATCTATAAGTTCCTTAACATGACAGTCGGTCTTATCATTCACGATATCCCTCTCAAGGATCGTAAGAAGATGTATGCCTGCGATATCGTTTACGGAACAAATAACGAATACGGATTCGACTATCTCCGTGACAACATGGTGGTCAAAAAAGAGAACATCATGCAAAGAGAGCTTAACTACGCTATCGTCGACGAGGTCGACTCGATCCTCATCGATGAGGCAAGAACACCTCTCATCATTTCAGGCAGAGGCACCGAGTCATCTGACCTTTACAAGAAGGCAGACACTTTCGTTAAGTCATTGAAGCCTTATACGGTTGTCGAGACTGACGATAAGGTCGATATGGATGAGCTCGTAGGCGATGCTGATTACGTTATCGACGAGAAGGCAAAGACATCAGTTCTTACCGCAAACGGTATTGCCAAGGCCGAGAAGTTCTTCAATATCGAGAACCTCTCAGATCCCGATAACTTTGACCTTCAGCACTATATCAACAATGCTTTGAAGGCTAACGGCAACTTCAAGAAGGACCAGCAGTATATCGTTCAGGACGGCGAGGTCGTAATCGTAGACGACTTCACGGGAAGACTTATGCCGGGAAGACGTTACAGCGACGGTGTCCACCAGGCTATCGAAGCAAAAGAGAACGTTAAGGTCGCAAACGAGAACAAGACACTTGCTACCATTACGTTCCAGAACTTCTTCCGTATGTACACAAAGCTCTCCGGAATGACCGGTACGGCTTACACGGAAGAAGCCGAATTCAGACAGATCTATAACCTCGACGTTATCCAGATCCCTACAAACAAGCCTGTCGCAAGAATCGACGAGAACGACGGCGTTTTCAAGACAGAGAACGGCAAGTATGCAGCTATTCTTAAGGCTGTTAAGGAAGCTAACAAGAACGGCCAGCCTGTCCTCGTAGGTACTGTCAACGTCGACAAGTCAGAGCTCCTTTCGAGAATCTTTACAAAGTACGGAATCAAGCACAATGTCCTCAACGCTAAGAACCATATGCGTGAGGCTGAGATCGTAGCTCAGGCAGGCCGTAAGGGTGCTGTTACGATCGCAACCAACATGGCAGGCCGTGGTACCGATATTATCCTCGGCGGTAACGCTGAGTTTATGGCACTTCAGGAAATGAGAAGATTAGGCTACACAGAAGATCTCATTACTGCTTCCACAGCACACAATGAGACTGATGATGAGCTTATTCTTGAAGCAAGACAGAGATTTACTGACCTCGAGAACAAGTTTAAGGCTGAACTTGCACCTGAAGCTGAAGAAGTAAGAAAGCTCGGAGGCCTTTTCATTGTCGGTACAGAGCGTCACGAATCAAGACGTATCGATAACCAGCTCAAGGGACGTGCGGGACGTCAGGGTGACCCCGGAAGATCCAAGTTTTACCTCTCTTTGGAGGATGACCTCTTAAGAATCTTCGGCGGTGACAGAGTCTCCATGATCTATGACAGCCTTGGTATCGAAGACGATATGGAACTTCAGGTAAGATCACTTACAAAGGTCATCGACAGCTCACAGAAGAAGCTCGAAGCAATGCACTTCTCAGCACGTAAGAACGTCCTCGAATACGACGACGTCAACAACGTTCAGAGAACTATTACATACGAGCAGAGAAGACAGGTTATCTTCGGTGAAGACGTACACGGTATCTATCTGCAGATGATCGAGCGTGTTGCTTCCAGAATCTGCAACCAGTATGCGTTAGACGGCGTCATCTCCAGATCCGAGAGATATTCATTGGGCAGACAGTTAGAAGAGATCTTCGGTCAGCTTCCTTCAGTTCTCCTCGTACAGGATGACGAGAAGGAGATCCCTGAATGCGATGAGCTCGCAGCAAATATCGCTGAAGAAGCTAAAAAGGTCGTTGAAGAGAAGGAAACTGAGGTTACAAGCGAAGTCTTCCGTGAAGCTGAGCGCCAGATCCTCCTCAGAACAGTTGACGTTAAGTGGATGGATCACATCGATGCTTTGGATCAGCTCTCTAACTCCATCAGAATGAGAAGCATCGGTCAGCACGATCCGGTTGTTGAATATAAGCTCGAAGGCTCTGCAATGTTTGAAGAGATGAACGAGAACATCCAGAACGATGCCGTTAAGTTCATCATGAGAGCAAAGTTCAGCCCTGATACTCAGATCGAAGCTAAGCCTCAGGTCAAGGAAGTCTCCGAGAGCCACGCTAAGGCTGCTGCAATTACTCCTCAGTCTGCAGCAAAGCCGATCGCAGGTACAGCAGGCAATACAAAGCCCCAGGCACCTGTTAAGCGTGATTCTTCAAAGGTAGGAAGAAATGATCCTTGTCCGTGCGGTTCAGGCAAGAAGTACAAGGATTGCTGCGGCAAGAAGTAATCAGTAATGATCACGGATACTAAGGAATTTGTTAAGCGTGTAGACGGAGCTGCCGATTACATAAAGCAGGCAGCATCCGACTGCGCGCTTCCTCAGATATGCATTGTTTTAGGCTCGGGATTAGGTCCTTTGGCTTCTATGGTAGAGGTCCTTCACGAGATAAGTTATAAGGATATTCCGGGTTTTCCCGTATCCACGGCTCCCGGACATAAGGGCTCTCTTATTATCGGTAATCTTTCAGGAAAGACAGTTTTCCTTATGAACGGAAGATTCCACTACTATGAGGGATATCCCATGGAGACCGTTACTTTCTATGTAAGGGTAATGGGAAGACTGGGTGTAAAAGTCCTGTTCCTTACCAATGCTTCAGGCGGCATCAATCTTGATTTGAAAGTGCCTGAACTGGTTGCTATTACTGACCATATCTCCTTTAATGCGGAGCCTGTATTAAGAGGCCCGAACATTGAAGAATTCGGCACAAGGTTTCCTGACCAGTGCCATGTGTACGATCCCGCTCTTACGGATACCATCGTTAATTGCGCAAGAGATCTCGGCATCAGGATCAGCCGCGGTGTTTATGCATATACCAAAGGCCCCCAGTATGAGACTCCTGCTGAGATCAGGGCATTAAGGACCATGGGAGCTGACTGTGTCGGCATGTCCACAGTGCCTGAAGCAATTGCAGCTTCACATATGGGTATCAGAGTTGCGGCTATGTCATGCATCACTAATATGGCGGCAGGCATCTCCGGCAATCCCTTGTCCGAGAAGGAAGTGCTTGATAATGCTGCAAAGGCATCAGATAACAGCTGCGCGCTGGTAAAGGAATTTGTCAGAAGAATAGAATTTTAAGAGGTATCAGCAATGAGCACTTTCAGCTATGAAGTCAGAGATATCGGCCTCGCGAAAACAGGTTTGGAAAAGATCGAATGGGCTTACCGCAATATGCCTGTTTTAAGGGCTATTGAGGCAGAACTTATCGAGAAGCAGCCTTTTAAGGGTCTGAAAATATCTGTTTCCGTTCATGTTGAGGCAAAGACAGCTTGTCTTGCAAGAGCTTTGGCAAGAGGAGGCGCAGAGGTAGCTCTTACCGGATGCAATCCGCTTTCCACTCAGGATGATGTTGCTGCCGCTTTGGCTTCAATGGACATCATGAACATTTACGCGGTCCACGGCGATAACGGGGAAGAATACTGGGGCAGATTGAGAAAAGCCTTAAGCTTTAAGCCCGATATCGTTATCGATGACGGTGGTGACTTTGCTTTGCTCCTTCACTCTGAATTAAAGGATATGGCCGCAAACGTAAAGGGCGGCTGTGAAGAGACCACCACAGGTGTTCACAGACTTGAGATACTTAAGGGCGAAGGAAAGCTCCTTTATCCTGTCGTTGCAGTCAACGATGCAAGATGCAAGCATTTATTCGATAACAGATTCGGTACAGGCCAATCCGTCTGGACAGCTATTATGGCTACAACGAACCTGGTTGTTGCAGGCAAGACTGTTGTAGTCGCAGGTTACGGCATGTGCGGAAGAGGCGTTGCCATGAGGGCAAAGGGCCTTGGCGCAAAGGTTATCGTTACTGAGATCGATCCTGTTAAGGCCTGCGAAGCCATCATGGAAGGCTATCAGGTCATGACCATGGATGAAGCTGCTCCTCTGGGTGATTTCTTCGTTACTGTTACAGGCTGCAAGGATGTCATCGTAGGAAGACATTTCGAGGCCATGAAGGACGGCGCGGTATGCTGCAATGCAGGACATTTCGACTGCGAAGTAAGCGTTGCCGAATTAAAGAAGATGTGTGTTGAGAGCACAGAACTTAGAAACAACATCATCGGTTATAGGCTTGAGAGCGGTAAGACCGTATGCGTTATCGCGGAAGGCAGACTCGTAAACCTCGCATCCGGTGACGGACATCCCGTTGAGATCATGGATATGAGCTTTGCTCTTCAGGCACAGTCTGCGATGTATATAGCAGAAAATCCCGAAAGGCTTCCCATCGACGTATATCAGACTCCTGAAGTCATCGATAACCGTGTTGCCGAGATCCTTCTTAAGACTAAAGGCATAAAGATCGATGAGCTTACGGATGAACAGATGAAATATATCAGTTCCTGGGATCTGTGATCTTACTTACAATTGAAGGTTTGTGCAAGTGCCGAAGGAGTCCTCCGGCACTTGTTTGTTATTATTATAAAAATTATAATATATGGGTAAAATTGTGAATGGAGGCCTGATAATGGCTTTAAGAAATCTTGTTTTAGAAGGTGATCCGCTTCTCAGAAAGAAGTCGAGACCTGTTGAAGAGATAACCCCCAGGATCATAAAGCTCCTGGATGATATGGCAGATACAATGAATTATGAAAACAGGGGTGTCGGCATAGCCGCTCCTCAGGTCGGTGTATTAAGAAGAGTTTTTATCGTAGATGTCGGTGATGAGCATGGCCTTGTCGAGTTTATCAATCCCGAGATCCTTGAGACAGCAGGGTCCCAGATTGATAACGAAGGCTGTCTTTCCGTTCCCGGCAAGACTTGCCCTGTTGAAAGAGCATCTTATGTTAAGGTCAGAGCATTAGACCGTAACGGTAATGAGTTTATCGTAGAAGGCGAAGGTCTTTTCGCAAGGTGCGTCCTTCACGAGTATGACCATCTTGAAGGTATCCTTTTTATCGATAAATCCGCTGACGGTAAGATCTACAGTACCGAGAGTGAGGGATAAGAATTGGACAGGCGTGATCTTAAGATAATTTTCATGGGAACGCCTGAATTTGCAGGCACTAATCTCAAGGCTTTGATCGAAGGCGGATACAATGTCGTCTTATGTCTTTGTCAGCCTGATAAGCCGGTCGGAAGAAAGCATATCCTCACGGCTCCTCCGGTCAAGGTGATCGCTCAGGAAAACGGTATAGAAGTCTATCAGCCTGATACGTTAAAGACGGAAGAAGCTTTGGAAAAGATCGCATCTTATGATGCAGATCTTATCGTTACTGCTGCTTACGGAAAGATCCTTCCTAAGGCTGTTCTTGATCTTCCCAAATACGGCTGCATAAACTGTCACGGAAGCCTTCTTCCTGCAAGAAGAGGCTCTGCTCCTGTACAGCGCGCGGTATTGGAAGGCGACAAGGTAACCGGAATCACTTTCATGAAGATGGATGTCGGTATGGATACCGGCGATATCATCGACAAGATCGAAGTGGCGATCGATCCCAATGAACATACGGAAACTCTCATGAACAGGCTTGCTGTTGCAAGCGCTGAAAAGCTTCCTTCGATAATTGACGCCTGGGTAGCAGGAGATCTCACATCCACAAAGCAGGATGATTCCCTTGCGACAGCATGCCCGCCGATAAGACCTGAAGAAGGCGAGTTCACATGGGATCAGGATGCTTTGGCAATTCATAACAGGGTCAGAGCTCTGAGCAGCTGGCCCGGAGCATTTGTAATGACGGGCGAGAATAAGCTTAAAGTACTTGATTCAGAAGTATTGGAAGATGAGACGATGGTACCGGAAGAGTTTAAAGCTTCTGTTCCCGGAACCGTTGTTAAAGCAAAAGGTGAGAACCTTATCGTTAAGTGCGGCAAGGGATTTCTTAAGGTAAAGGAACTGCAGGTGCCGGGCGGCAAGAGACTCCAATCCAGAGACTGCGCCCATAATTTCACCGTCGGAAATCCGATAATGTAGGAGAAACCTTATGGCTGACGAGATCAAGTATAAGAAGAAAGAACTGGCGCGTTTAATTGCTGAAGATAACGAAAGAGAGCTTTGCTTTCTCATGCTCTACTGGGTCTATGAGAAGGACGCATATTCAAATCTCGTTATCAAGAAGGCTGATAAGATCGCAAGCGGCGAAGGCAAGAAGATCGATTTTGCCAGAGCCATGCTTTACGGGACGCTGACTTATACTTTTACGATCGATTTCCTTATCAGGCACTTAACAAAAGAAGAAACCGACTTTATGGATCCTGTTGCAAGGACTGCAATAAGAATGGCTGTCTGGCAGATCCAGTTCGGTAATAACATCCCTGCTTATGCGGCTGTTGACGCATCAGTAGAGATCACGAAAAAGTACAACCATAAAGCTTCGGGCTATGTTAATGCGGTCTTGAGAAAGTTCACGGAAGCTCCTGAAGCCAAAAGATATTTAGACCAGTTTAAGCCCGGCATCAGGGTCGCATTAAAGCCTGAGATCTACGGTGTTTTGAAAAAAGACTTCGGCAAGCAGGAAGCTTTCGAGATCGGAAAAGCATTCCTCGAACCGATGAACATAACTGTAAGATTCGATGCTCACAAGATCGATCAGGATACTCTCATAAAAGAGCTTAAGAAGGAAGGCATAACCGCTATTAAGGGAAGCTTTATTCCTGACTGCGTCGAGATCACAGGCGGCCTTAACGGTCTTGAAAATACTGAAGCTTTCAATAAATACGGCATGTTCGTCCAGGGACAGGGCGCTATGCTCGCTTCGCATGTCGCGCATCCGAGAGTTGCCGACAGGATCCTTGACTGCTGTGCAGCTCCCGGCGGCAAATCCACTCATATGGCGCAGATGTGCAGGGACGACCTCTATATCACTGCCGTAGATATCAATGAGTCCAGATTAAAGCTCGTAAGGGATAACTGTGAGAGATTGGGTCTTACTTCGATCGAGACAGTCTGTGCGGACGCTTCGAGTATCAGTAAGGATGATAAGGATTCAAGAAAATCATACGATATCGTTCTTTGCGATGTCCCTTGCAGCGGCTTGGGACTTCTTGGCAGAAAGCCTGACATCAGAGAGAAGTTCTCTTACGATGAATTGGATGAGCTCATTCCTTTACAGTATTCCATCCTTGAGCACGCGGCGAAAATGGTCCGTCCGGGCGGAACTCTCATATACTGCACATGCACTCTTAATTCCGATGAGAATGAGAATCAGGTAGAGACATTCCTTGCCGAGCATAAGAGATTCCATACCGTACCGCTTGATAAGTACCTTCCCGATGGTATCTATATGGACGAAGAAAGACAGGAAAGTGTCGCAAACGGCATGATCACGCTGCTTCCGCACATCGATAAGTGCGAAGGATTCTTTATCTGCCGTATGGAAAGAGACAGAAAGGAAGAAGAGTCTTGAGAGATAAGTTCTGTCTTGATCTGACTTTAGAAGACCTTAATGCTTGGTGCGAAAAGCGCGAAGTGCCTAAATACCGCGCCTCGCAGATCTACGGCTGGCTCTCTTCAGGCACTGTGGATACCGCCGATATGACCAATGTCCCGAAGAACGTAAGGTCAATGCTCGAAGAAGACTTTATTTTCGGAGGGTTTGAATTAAGAGAGCACCTGGTGTCAAAGATCGACGGCACTGAGAAATTCGTTTACGGGCTCTACGACGGCAACATCATTGAGACCGTTGCCATGAGATATAAGCCCGGCATCTCGGTATGCGTATCGTCGCAGGCAGGATGCAAGATGGGATGCGCTTTCTGCGCATCTGCAAAGATCGCTTTCGGCAGGTCTTTGTCGGCAGGCGAGATCTTAGCCCAGATATCCGTTACACAGAAGATAATAGGTGAGAGGATCAGAAGTGTCGTTATCATGGGCATCGGCGAGCCCTTCGATAATTACGATAACGTCATGAGATTTATTAAGCTCGCTAATGATCCCGAAGGCCTGGGCCTTGGCGCAAGACATATTACTCTTTCAACATGCGGCCTCGTTCCCAGGATCGAAGAGTTTACTAAGGAAGGTCTTCAGGTAAATCTCTCCATCTCTTTGCATGCTCCCAATGACGAGCTCAGGAAAAAGCTTATGCCTGTCGCAAAGGCTTATTCTATCGAGCAGCTCATGAATGCCTGCAAGGAATATACAAAAGCTACCAGCAGAAGGATCACTTTTGAATACAGCCTTTTTGCAGGCGTTAACGATACTCCGGAATGTGCCCGTGAGTTAGTTAAGCTCCTGAAGGGCGGTCTTTATCATGTAAATCTCATCTCGGCAAACAAAGTGCCGGGCACGGTATTCCAGTCCGCTTCTCCCGCAAAGGTCAAGCAGTTCAGGGATATTCTTACATCAGGCGGCATCAACGCGACGATAAGACGCGAGATGGGCTCTGACATTATGGCCGCGTGCGGACAGCTTAGAAGGGGAAAGATAGAGGAAGCACAATGTTAGCTTACGGAATGTCTGAAAAAGGTCCCGTCAGGGACATGAATGAAGACAGCTTCGGCTACGAACAGGTCGGACAGTGCCTTTGCATGGCTGTTGCAGACGGTGTAGGCGGTGAGGCCTGCGGAGAGATCGCAAGCAGGATAGCCGTTGATTCTGTCATGGAAACATTAAAAGACAGTCTGCCTTTCGTAAAGGACAGAGATGCTTTGGGATCTTATCTTAAGACGGTTTTTAACAAAGCCAATATCAATATTCTTCATGACTGCCTCGAGCACAGGGAGCGCATGGGCATGTGCACGACGCTTACCATTGCTATCCTTAAGGGCACTGAGCTTACGATCGCTCATATCGGAGATACCAGATGCTACATGCTTCACGGCTCTGAGCTTATCAAGCTTACCGAGGACCACAATGAGACAGGAAGACTTGTTAAGAAGGGTCTTATTTCCGAGGATGAGGCGAAATACCATCCCGGCAGGAACAGGCTGTTTAAGGTGCTTGGTGAGAACCAGTATCAAAATCCTGATATTTACAGTTATAATATAAGTTACGGTGATTTAGTCTTCCTGTGCTCAGACGGGCTTTATTCCTTTATGAGCAACGAGCAGTTCAAGGCTTGCACCCGCGAAAGAAATAATTTGGAGGGCGTTTGTTCGAAGCTTATCGCGCAGGCGCTCGAAGGAAATAGTACGGATAACATAACGGTAACTATCGGCAGGTCAGAACCCGCCGTAGAATTATAGGGGGAAACATGGCAAATCAGGTTCACGGCCCTGAGGGCATGATATTTGCGAACAAGTACAGGATCGTCAAGCTTATCGGCTCAGGCGGTATGGCTAACGTATACCTCGGAATCGATATGAACACCGGCGTTAATGTCGCCATCAAGATCCTTAAGCCCGAGTTCTCTTCAGACGAAGAGTTCATCAGAAGATTCGATGCTGAAGCAAAGTCAGTCGCTTCACTTAATCACGCAAACATCGTAAAGGTTTTCGGTGTAGGCCATGAAGGCAACTTCAGATACATCGTTCAGGAATATATCGAAGGCATCACCGTAAAAGATCTCATTAACCAGAACGGTCACTTAGACTGGCGTAATGCGGTTCCGATCGTTATTCAGATCGGTCTTGCTTTGGATTATGCTCACCAGAACGGTATCGTTCACAGAGACATCAAGCCGCAGAACATTCTTATCTCACGTGACCGTGTCGCAAAGATAACGGACTTCGGTATCGCGCGTGCTGCTTCAAGCACAACGATCACAATGTCCGGCGTGCAGATGGGCTCGGTACACTATTTCTCGCCCGAGCAGGCAAGGGGAGGCAATGTTGGCCCTCAGTCTGATATCTATTCCTTGGGCGTTTCGCTTTTCGAGATGGTAACGGGAAGACTTCCTTTCGACGGTGATTCCAATGTAGCCATCGCAGTCAAGCACTTGCAGGAGACACCTCCGGTACCGTCTTCTCTCATGCAGGGTATCCCGAAGGGTCTTGATTCCATCATTGCAAAATGCATGCAGAAGTCTCCTGAGAGACGTTACCAGACTATGCGCCAGCTCGTAACAGAGCTCGATTCATTGCTCGTTGATCCTAACGGCGTTTACGGTGTCATCTCCAATGTGCCCGAAAAGAATACGAGCACAGACACGAATATCTCATTCAGACAGGATCCTGAGTATGAGAAGATCTCAGAGATCGAGAAGAGTGCCGAGTCCAGAAGGATCTCCAGATTCAGAGACAATATTCTGCTTGCGCTCATTATCGTCGTTATCATCGGCGTTCTCATCGGTATCGGAATCCTTGTTGTAAAAGCCGTCGGCAATGCTACTCACATCGAGGAGAATACCGAGTACAAGGTCGAGAATTATGTGGGTCTGACCATAGATGAAGTTAAGAAGAGACTTGATCTTGCACAGGTCAATTACAGTATTAAGTATGAGATAACGGATGAATTTGAATCCGGTATCGTTTTGGGCCAGAAGCCTGCTGAAGGCATGGTCATCTCCACAAACAACAAGCTCAGCGTTATCGAGCTTACCGTATCTACGGCTAACGAGGTCATCATTCTGCAGGATTATGCAAATATTGACCGTGACAGCTGCTATTCATCTCTTACAAAGCTCGGCTTCGAAGTATCTTTCCGCGCAGAGCCTTCTGATGATGTAGAGCCCGGCAAGGTCATAAGAACAGAGCCTGAAGCATCCTCACAGGTTACGATAGGCCAGCAGATCATTGTCATATACGCTATCGAGCCTAATACATCCGTAGTGGTTCCTGATGTCGTAGGACAGAATGTAGAAGAAGCTAAGGCCAAGCTTGCTGAGAGCACGCTCAATGCTACTGTCGTTGGTTCTGCGGACGTAACCAATCTGCCTCCGGACCAGCAGTACGTAATCATTACTGACCCTCCGGCCGGCTCTCCTGTCAACAGAAAGTCTACCGTCAAGCTTTATGTAGGTACAAAGGAAGACTACCAGAACGGCGGTACGCCTACGCCTACACCGCCTCAGGCCGTTATCGATGTTAAGATGGTCGGTACCGGTACTGTAACGGGCGGCGGCACTTATGAGCTCAACACCCAGGTAACTCTTACGGCTACACCTGCTGCAGGCTACGTATTTGATTGCTGGCTCGATTCTCTCGGAAACCAGCTTGCCATCTCCAATACTTATACATTTGTCGTAACGGGCAGCACTGAATATACGGCTGTATTCGCCCCGCTGCCAACGGATACACCAGTACCTACGTCGACAAATACACCTGTACCTACGTTGACAAATACGCCGGCAACGACTTCGGATCCTAATCAGGGCGGTAACGGCGATGACCAGAACCAGGGCCAAGGCCAGGGTCAGGGCGGCAATCCGGGTTAACGTTTGATATATGTCAGAGGATAAGACTTTTCGAGGAGTTATAACGAAGGGTGTAGGCGGTGTCTACACCGTTCGTTTCGTTAAGGATAATAATCTGACAAGCGCGCAGTGCGCGGCCAGAGGAGCGTTCAGGCTCAAAGGCATAAAGCCTGCCATCGGTGACCGTGTTGCAATAGTGCCTTCGGGCGATCCTGATGTTGAGTATGTAATAGACGATATCGAGGAGAGGACAAGCTTTATCGCAAGGCCGCCTGTCGCAAACCTGTCGATCATGCTCCTTACGTTCTCGGTAACTAATCCCGCTCCGGACCTTACTTTGCTCGATAAGATGCTTCTTATCTGCGGGCTTAACAACATCAAGCCCGTAATTATCTTTACTAAGAGCGATCTTAATACCGGTGACAGCGAGAGGCTTTGTTCGGTTTATACCAAAGCGGGCTACGAAGTGCTCGTTTCTTCGCCCCAAAATGCTCTTACCAAAAGTGATCTTAGGGATATAATAGGTGATGGAATCGCCGCTTTCGCAGGCCCTTCCGGAGTCGGGAAAAGTACGCTTTGCAATTCTCTTCTCGGTATTGATATAATGCAGACCGGCGAAGTCAGCAGCAAGATCAAGCGCGGCAGGCATACGACCAGACATGTCGAGCTTCACGAGTTCTTTGAAGGTTTTATATGCGATACTCCGGGGTTTACCTCGCTGTCGCTTGAAGAGCAGGGGATCGACTACAGAGATGTCTTATACGGATATCCTGAGATAAATGCGCTTGCGACAGGCTGCAGATTTGATGACTGCTCGCACCGCAAAGAGGACGGATGTGTCATCAGGCAGGCTCTGGCCGAAGGAAAGATCGACCAGGGGCGTTTTGAAAGATATGTAAGCTTTTATACGGAGCTCTACGATAATAGGAACAATTATAAGATCAGGAGAAAGCAATGAACGATTTAGGGATAGCACCTTCAATACTGGCCGCTGATTTCGGCTACCTTATGAGAGATATCAAAGCTGTTGAAGGAAACGCAGAGTATCTCCATATCGATGTTATGGACGGACATTATGTAAATAACATCTCTTTTGGTATCCCGGTCATAGAATCGATCCGCAAGTATACGGACATGAAGTTTTATACGCATCTCATGATCACGAATCCCGAGAAGTACATCAAGGCTTTCGCGGATGCAGGCTCAGACAATATCACTTTCCATATCGAATGCACCGAAGATCCTGACAGCCTCATCAAGGAGATCGAATCTTACGGAAAGACAGCTGGCATCGCTGTCCATCCTGACACCCCTGTCGAAAAGGTTTTCCCTTACATCGGCAAGGTGAAGATCATCCTCATCATGACTGTCTATCCCGGTTTTGGCGGACAGGGTTATCTCCCGGAATCAGGCGGGCGCATCAAAAAGCTTAAGGCTGCCATCGATGAAGCGAAGGCTGATACGATCATTTCCGTAGACGGCGGTGTGGCAGAGTCTACGATCAAGGAGATCTACGATGCAGGCGCAAGGCTTTTCGTTGCCGGCAGTGCTGTATTCCGTGCTGATGATCCTGCAAAGGCCATAGAAGATCTTAAGAAATGCTGTATCTGATCGTTTCAGGCGGACCTTTGCCTGACAGCGCGGCAAAGTATATCAAGGAAATATCCGGACAAAATGAAGACCACGTGATAATCTGCTGTGACGGCGGCGCGGATTTTCTTGCACGTCACGATATCGTCCCTGACATGGTCGTCGGAGATATGGATTCGATCACACCTGAAGGACTTAATTTCATTTCCGAAAATAATATCTTCACGGAACGCTATCCCATCGAAAAAGACTGGACTGATACAGAGATCGCTTTAGGAAAAGCCGGTGAAGACTCGCAGATCGTGCTTGTCTGTCCTTTGGAAGGAAGGATCGATCACGTTATTGCAAACCTCGGACTTGTCCTTAAGATGAAGGCATCAGGAAGGGACATTAAGATCACTGACGGTATTACGACCTGCTATCCGCTTTATGGTGAAGATTCAGCCGTTATAGATATCTCATCTTTTGACGGACCTGTAGCAGTATCTCTTATTCCTTGGAATTTTACCGAGCCTGTTAAGGGGGTCACGACCAAGGGATTATATTACGCTCTTGATGATCAGGATATTGAAGCAGGGTCTTCTTTTACGTTTTCGAACAAACCATTAGACCAAACCGGCGAAATAGCAGTATTTATAAGGGCCGGGCTCTTGTACATCGTGGTAACAATTGCAAATTAGGTGCCAAAATTGAGACTATAGGCTATTGAATGAGACTCAAAATCCGTCTAAACTTATAATGCAAATGAATGAACGCATCCTTCGGGGTGCGTTTTTTGTTGCAAATTTTTATGTACGGAGGAAGAAACAAATGATGGATTTTGAGAGTTTCAAGGAGAGAGTAATGAAAGAGTTCCTAGACTATATGCCCGAAAGGTATTCGGAGTGTGAACTCGAACTTAGAAAAGTCCCTAAGGTGAACACTTGTCTCACGGGCGTTGTCATTAAGCCTAAGGAGAAGTGTTCTTTTTGCGGGCCGACCTTTTACCTGGAGCGCATGTATGACCAGTACAAGAACTGCGGGTCCTTTGAAAAGGTCATGGCAAACCAGGCGATTTATCTTGAGGAATCATTGAAGTATCTGCCGAAAGACATTTTGGATCTGGATCTGACAGCTTTGAAGGATAAGATCGTCTTTCAGGTGGTCAATACCAGGGAGAACCAGGAGATGATCTCGCTTTGTCCGCACAGGGAACTGATGGATCTTACCGTTGTCTACAGAGCGATCACTAATGTGGACGAAGAAGGCGTATCGGGCTTCCTGATAACTAATGACATCGCCAAGGCAGAAGAGCTCACGGAGAAGGCTTTATATGCCATGGCCAAGAAGAATACCAAGAAGCTGTTCCCGTTCAAGAGCGAAAGGATAGAAGAGACCATGATGCGCATGATGAAGCGCTGGGGCGCCAAGGAAGACGATATTGACCAGTCGTTCCCTTATATCAATGACGTGCCCGAGAATGAACGTGTTTATGTCATCAGCAACAAGTATGAGTTCTTCGGTGCCAACGCGCTTTTGTATAAGGACGTTATCGGTAATGTGGCAAAGAGCATCGGTACGGACTGTTATATCCTGCCGTCTTCTGTACATGACCTTGTCGTGCTGTCGACGGAGATCTTCGATGGGAGCACAAAGCTCATAAATCTTGTAAGGGAGACGAACAACGAGCATGTAAGGATCTCGGACAGACTGTCAGACAGCATATATCTGTACAGCTTAGATAACGGGAAGATCAATCAGATATCAGCACCTTTGGAGGAAGTATCGTGAGACACAAGAAAATAAACTTAAGAGCGAGGATCATCTCGGCTTTTACTGCGGCAACGATTGCGATATGCACGTTGCCGTTTTTATTTCAGCCCCAAAATGTAAAGGCTGCGGTAATCAGTTCCAACGCGCTTGTTTCCGCAAGCAATACCAAAGCCGCTGGCTATTCTTCGGCCAAATCTTTCCGGGATGCGATACTTTCGGCCTGTAAGAAGCTGGACGGCGTCAAATACGAATGGGGCGGCGGAGGCTGGAACGGCATAGACTGCGCGGGCTCGGTAAGTCTTGCGTACAGCGTTGCTCTCGGGACGGCCTCTATCAACAGCACGCCAGGGTCTTACGGTTATAAGACTTTGTCTTATTCAGGCGGAGGTGCCCCGGACAAGTACGGCTTCTACAGGCCGGGGTTTGCCGGCATCAAGACCAGCTTTACTAACGGTATCTTCAAGAGCCGCGGGATCTCCGCATCAGAGAATCATTTCTCGAGCTTTGATACCAACGGGACAAAAGGCATACAGAGCGATGAGTGGATCACTATCATTAACACTTACGGGATCAAGCCCGGTGACATGATCATGTGGTGGAATGATGACAGGGACAGTACCAATGCCCAGCATATAACAATCTATGCAGGCATCGAGAATGGCGTGCCGATGCAGTGGACAGGCAGCTCTTCGATGGGTTATTTCTGCAAAAGACCTTTGGCTGACAGCTCTGCTGAGGCCGGCAAAGGAAGCTTTACCGGGTTTATGGCGCTCCGTGCGACTGACCTTACTGATAATGCTTATGCAGGCTTCCGTGCAGAGAAGAAAGATCCTTCAGGTATCTGTTATACGGGTGCAGTATTCTCATTTTATTCGGACAGTGAATTAAGTACTAAAGCCGGCGAATTAAGAGATGATGATGCTGACGGTGTTTATACGGATTACTATGCATTAATTAGCGGCAGCTACAGCAAACAGCGGTACCAGATGACTAAGACAGATGACTCCGCGACCGTCTTCGAAGATAAGCTCTATGTCAAAGAGACGACAGCCCCGACTGGTGTGATCCTTCCCGGCGGCGCGAAAATAAGCCTTGCTTCAAACGGCAGTCTTCCTGATATCTACAGATTTGCCGATGAGAATACCTATTGTGTTAGTTTTAGTCTGTCTTCTGCTGACGGCAGTTATGGAAGACTAGCCTATTCGGTAGAAAGGGCTGGAACAGGAGAGATATATTCCGACACTATAGAAGATTATTCCTATACTTCCGGGTCAGACAGCATTTTGATAACTAATATCGGTTCAGGCAGCAACGCAGGTCTTTTCACTGAAGCGAGCAGCATAGCTCTGGAGAAGACTACTGCTACCGAGCTGGATATTACATCAACGGTATTCACGGTAAAAGAAGGCAATGATATTGTCGCGACGTATAAGTATAAGGACGGCACCTGGAACTGGTACGATGCATTGGATAACAAGTGGGAAGACACGGATTCATTCCCTCTGAAGTACGGCACAGACTATGTCGTTACAGAGAAGTTTTCAAAGCCTGCTCCGTTTAAATGCATAGACGGTGCTGTTATCGAGTACTCTGTTTCAAATGATACTTCAGGCTGGGCTAAGGTAAACGATACAACATACACTTACAGCTTTACCACGGGAGATATTTCATCTGAGGCTTCATACAGTTTTACTGTTGAGAACAATATGAGCGCAGGTGAGCTAAAGGTGATAAAGGGAGTCACTGATAACGACGACAGCGCGGACGGATTTGTTTTCGAGCTTTGGAATGAGAATAAAACGAAGATGCTCGCAAGCGGTCTGTCGGAATCTGATGGAATAGTTTACTGGAAGACAGGAAGCGGCGATCATATCGAGACTTTGAAAGTGCCTTCGGGTAACTATGTGCTCGCAGAGGTCAAGCCTGATAAGTGCTACGGCGGATCTTCAGCCGAATACACATATAAGGTCCCTGAGGGCTTTGCAGACGGTAATGACGGTAAATGGTACAAGAATATCACTATCGGCTCTGAGACCGTCACTGAGAGCGTTACAAACGACAGGAATGAAGTGACGGTCAAGGTGGCAAAGTCATCTGACGATCTGGTCATAAAGGGCGTGAAGTTTGAACTTTACTACGGCGGCAATTCGGCTGAGCCGTCATGGCAGACAAAGAATCTGGCCAAGGGCTCCACCAATAAAAATGGTGTGCTTGAATTTAAGAACCTGCCCGTCGGTTGGTACAGGATAGATGAGATCGCCGAGCCTGTTTACCGTGTGGTCTGGGATGACAACACCGAAGGTAATTCGAGGATCATTTATCTGAGCGACAGCGACGACAACAAGACTTTGGAAGTTAAAGCTTTTAACAAGCTGGATATCGAGCCATTGATCAGGACGGAGTTTACGGATACCGAGCTGTCACACGATGTGTGGTGCGGCGCAAATGTCGGGCTGGTCGATAAGGTCTATTTTGAAAACCTTATATCCGGCTATGAATATGTCCTTACAGGAAGCCTGTACGATAAGAGCACAGGTGATTATCTTACGGATAAAGACGGTAACATGTATCTGTCCGTTGTAACGTTTACGGCAGACAGTTCTATGGGCGAAGAGACGACTGACGGCAAGGGAAGAAAAGTCGTAAGCGGATATGTTGACGTGCCTTTTACTGTCGATACCGCGATGCTGTACGAAAAGCTTTATGCGCAGGGAGCAGAATCACTCGATATCGTCTGTTTTGAAGGACTGACATTCAGGGGCATCTCGATCGCTAAGCACAGAGATCTTGAAGATACTGACCAGACGGTTAGAGTAGCACCAACCATAAAAACAACTGCTTACGACAGTAATACAAACACAGGCGTCCTGACACTCTCGGAGGTAGTCACCATAAACGATAAGGTGAGCTTCGAAGGCCTTGCGCCCGGAGAGAAGTATGTCGTTACAGGCACTCTTATCGACAAGACTACGGAAATGCCATATGAGGATCCGGATGGAAAAACATATACACAAGAATTAGCGTTCGTTCCTTCAGAGCCTTCGGGATTTGTCGTAGTCACTTTTGAAGACGTTAAGGTGACGCTCGAGCCTGTCGAACTGGTCGTTTTCGAGTCGCTCGCAGTAGAAGGAAGGGTAGAGCCCATTGCAAGGCATGAGGATATGGATGACGAAGACCAGACAGTCAAAAGACCTGCCTGCTCGACTTTTGCGACAACCGTAAAGGGAGATAAGTCTTTCCTTGAAGACTCTGTCGTTACTGTGGTCGACCATATCTATTTTGAGAATCTCGAACCCGGAAAGGCATACTATGCAAAGGCTGAACTGTGTCTTAGCAACGGAACGCATGTGGTCAGTAAAGGCGTGGAAGTCGTATCGATACAGGAATTTGAGCCTTCGGAGGCCACAGGTACCGTAGACGTCACTATTAAATTCGATTCTTCAAATCTTCAGAGCGGAGACAGGGTCGTTGTATTAGAGACCATATATGATAAATCGACAGACGAAGAGATAGCGCAGGGAATACAGGCAGAGGATATCAGAGTCTTATCTCACGATGATCTCGATAATATGGACCAGAGCCTTTCTGTTACCGATATTCCGATATCGGGTGAGCTCACCAGGACTGAGATGGTATTAGGATTTACCATAGCCGGCATCACCATGGCAGCGGCGGTTACTGCTATTGTCATTGAGATCAAAAGGAAAAAGCTTAAGAGGAACATGAAGCTATGAGAAAGTATCTCAAAGGGATCCTCGCAGCGTGTCTTGTTATCCTTGGTCTGGCAGGGCTTATGGCTGGTCTTGAAGAATATGCGAAATCAAGTATCCGGGTATCCGTAAAAGATGAAGCGCTTCACCTCTTTGATGAAAGAAGCGACAGCGACGAGATAACTTATGATGTCCCTTCAGGAGGATATCTTGCGGTTTACGGCGACGGAGACGATACCGAGTGGAACCTGATCGGAGACTGGGTACAGATAGCATCGTATCAGAACGGCGCTGACCAGGAAATGGCAACACTTCATCTGGAGGGCGTCATTGAGATACCGTGCCTCAATATAGAAGAGCCGGTATGGAAAGAGAATTCATCTGTCGCGATGAGATACGGAGTTATCAGGATGCGGTATACCGCAGGGCTCGAAGAGCCGGGCAACAGCGTGATAGTAGGGCACAGGAACACCGTGTCGTCCACTATCTTTTATAACCTTACGGATATCAGGATTAATGACAGGGCAACGATCAGGACACCGGACGGTAAGAGGCATGAATATAGGGTGAGCGGTACTTATTACTGCTCACCCTATGAACTTCAGGATTATGTAGGCTCTTCAGATGTCAACGAAAAGCAGATAACTCTTGTGACCTGTGCCAGAGAACGTGGCAACTGCTGGCGCTTTATCGTTGTCCTTGTGCCCCTGTAAGGATCAAAGCTCAGCTCTGTGGCTTAATCCCAATTCTTCCGCGATCGCGAAGAATGCCTTTCTGGAATTCCTGATGGAAGTCTCGGAAACGCAGAATGCGAGACGGCAGTAGCCGGGACGTGCGAAGCTTGAACCCTTTACCAGAAGGAGATTGTGGCTTGCGCATTTAGCTGCGAACTCTTCGTCGGACAAGCCGTTAGGAGTGTTCATGAAGATGTAGAGGGCGCCGTTAGGCTTAACTGCGTCAAAGCCTGCATCAACAATGTTGGAGTAAAGAAGATTGCGGCGGTTCTCATAATTTGCTACGTCAACCTTGGCATAGATGGACTTCTCAATGACCTTCTGCCAGATAGCAGGAGCGTTTACGCTGCCCAATGTTCTGTTGGAAAGAACGATGGCGCCTGTAAGCTCTTCAAAATCTGCGCAGCGGGGAGATACGAGTGTATATCCGATTCTCTCGCCGGGAAGAGACAAAGACTTGCTCCATGAGAAGCAGATGATAAGGTTGTCGATATATTTGAGTGCGCAAGGGACGGACGCGCCATCGTAAGCGAGGTCGATATAAGGCTCGTCGCTGATGACATAGATGGTGTGATCCTGTCTCTTGAGCATCTCGTTAAGCTCAACGAGCAGCTCAGCCGGATAAACAACGCCGGAAGGATTGTTAGGTGAGTTAACGATGATAGCTTTTGTCTTAGCGGTGATAGCCTTTTCGATATCAGCGATGACAGGCATGAAGACATCGTCTGTCTGAACGATAACGACTTTGCCGTTGTGGTTTGCAACGTAGCCGTTATATTCCATGAAGTAAGGTGCGAGAAGGATGACTTCATCGTCCGCGTCAAGGATTGAGTGAAGGACATCGTTCATGGCAGAAGCAGCGCCTACTGTCATGCAGACTGCCTCAGGACCGATCTCCATGCCTGCTTCCTTGCCGCGCTTTTCAGCGACGACCTGGCGGGTAGAGGGATAGCCTGCATTGGGCATATATCCGTGCATGCCCGGCGTGGGATTGTCAGCCAGTTCCTTGAGAGCGTCAAAGACTTCCTTCGGAGGCTCTAAGTCGGGATTGCCGATAGAGAAATCATAAACATTGTCTGCTCCGTATATAGCCTTAAGCCTTCCGCCTTCTTCGAACATCTTGCGGATCTCGGAGCCGCCCTTAAGCGCATTTTGCATCTTCTTGGAGATCATAGTGGTACCTCGTAAGTTAAAAATTTAGAACTAATAATAGCACAGATTACAGATTATGAGAAAACGCGAAACGAATGGCTTGCTGGAAAGCGCCTCTGTATCGTTATATGCAAAAAGAAAGCGACTACCGATACAAAAATGAGCTTAACGTATCGGTAATGAGGAAAAATCTGGTCCTAACGATACAAATGAAGCTTAAATGTATCGGAATAATGATTTTTCGAAGCGATACCGATACAAAAGAGCGATTTGTGTATCGGTATTAAACCAATTCAAGCCTCTACCGATACAGCAGCCTTTCGAAAAGTAGTTTTTCATCAACAGGTAAGGAATATGATTATTGATTTTAAAACCAGAATAGAAAAAAGGATCGAGAAATTGCAGGAACTTTACGATAAAACCGCAGATTTGTTAAAAGATGCTCCTAAGGGGCATGTTTATGTGAAGCACCGAAAAAATAATTGCTACTACTATCACGCCGGTGGTGATTTCAAAGCAAAAGAACGGATGCTTGGCAAAAATGATACAGGCCTTAGAGATAGTCTGATGCAAAAAAGATATTGGGAACAGGTTTTAGATGCGGCAAAGATCGAGTTAAGAGTTCTAAAGAATTTTCGAAAACAATATCCAAATCTTGTAGCAGAGGATGTTTATGACCATATAAAGCCGGACCGCAAACCCTACATCAGACCGATCATTCTTACTGACGAGCAATACATCAGCGAATGGCAGAACAGGCCATATGACAAGAAACCGATATCTGATGATGTTCCGAGGTTTGAGACTTTGAGGGGCGAGCGGGTCAGGTCTAAGTCGGAGGTGATTATCGCTGACAGGCTGTACGCTAACGGAATACCTTATAAGTATGAGTGTCCCATATTGGTTGGCGATGAGATCATACATCCGGATTTTACGATCCTCAGGGTCAGTGATCGAAAGGTGGTTTACCTGGAGCACTGCGGCAAGGTCGGAGATCAGGATTATGCTGATGACATGACGGAAAGGATCAACAAATACACTTTAGCGGGAATCTACGAGAGGGACAGGCTGTTCTTTACATTTGAAACTGCGAATAAGCCTCTGGATGTCAGAGTCCTGGATAAGATGATAAACGATATATTCAAATAAGGGACAACAGCTCTTATGCCTGTTCTTCGGTAACTACAGTTGAAGGCTCGATGACATAAAGCGGGTTCTTGAGTCTGTCGACGAAGAAGCGCTCTGACAGAGGCTTGTCATAGTAGAAGGACTGGAAGAGATTGCAGCCGCACATCATGAGGTCATCGGCCTGCTTCTGGGTCTTGATGCCTTCGCAGATGACTTTGTAGCCCAGGATATTAGCAAGGTTGATCATGTCGTTAGCAATGATGCGTCCCTTCGGATCTTCAGGGTCGAATCTGCACGCGTCGATCTTAACGTAGTTTGCATCCATATCATGGAGAAGCGTAAGAGTTGACTGGCCGGTACTGAACTTATCGAGAGTTACGATAATGCCGGCTGAAGTCAGAGCATGGGTTACTTCTTTTAATACAGGCATTCTTTGCGTAAAGTCGGGCTCAGAAAACTCGATGCCGACAAGGTTGTGATCGATGCCGTATTTATCGATGACTTCGATGATGTTGTCCGCGATCGAATTGTTGAAGAGATTACGGCCTGAGAAGTTGACAGTGATGGGAACTAAAGAAAGCCCCTGTTCCTTCCATGCTTTAAGGTTGCGGCAAACATTCTCGAGAACAAAAAAGTCGATCTTTGTAACGATGCCGGAATCGGTTGCCAGAGTGATGAACTCCTGCGGCGAGATGATCTTGCCTTCGAAAGGCAGACGCGCGAGGGCTTCTGCTGCATAAAGGGAAGGCTGATCTTCGAGATTGATAACAGGCTGATAGTAGATCAGGAACTTGTTTTCGTTCAGTGCCTTGGAAAGCTTCTCTGCGTTGTTCTGGTTCTGTTCGTTGATCTCTTCGGAATAGTAAACGATATCAATGTTGTTATGTCTTGAGTAGCTGTAAGCCAGAGAACACTCGCCCATTACCTGGCTGCCGTTACGGTGGCTCGGACGAATGGTCGTAATACCGGCCCTGCAATTAAAAATGTGTTCGAATTTATCGCTTCCATAGGTGATCATAACAGGTACTGATGCTATGAAACGTTCGAACTCGGGAAGACGGGGAGTAGTAATAGCTACGAGGAAATTGTCTCCGCCCATGTGAACCGCAAACTCATTCTTATCCCTGATCGGGAAAGTGTTGAGCTTGGCGCCGAACATTTTAATGGCGCTTCCTGCGATATCGGAACCGAAAAATCTGTTGAGCTGGTTAACATGCTTGATATTGATAAAAGCAACAGAAAAATTGGCGGCTGTTCCGCTCTCGAACAGCTCGTCGAACTTGGAGGTAAGATAATTGGGGTTATGCATTCCGAACTCCAAGTCGTTGTTATAAAGATATGCGTATTGAGTGCTGAGGCGCTTGACTGCAATAAGACCGGCTACGCTGTTCTTGAACAGAGGCATCAGCTCTTTTTGTTCGATCGTAGGCTGCGGAGGGAACTGGGTGTAAGTAAAGCGTACGATTGTGATAACAGAATCTTCGGAGCCTAAGGTAACCTCGAAATACTCGGTGCCGACATTATCAGAAACGTAATCGACGTTCTTGGAAACGGGCCTGCCGTTAACGTACTCCGTATCTTCGATCTTGGCGATGGAAAGATAATCGGCGTACTTAGTAAAGCGCTCGGTGAATTTGCAGTCTCTGCATTCATCGAGTGTATCGAAAAAACCTAATATGTCAGGATTGCCTGCACCCATTAAACGATCCCTTTGATTTATTGATTCTAATTTTATGCCACTAAAGTATATAAAACAATAAAAATCGTGATTTAGTAAAAATATTGTTAATTATCAAAAAAACTAGACAGCGAGGAAATCATGGGTAAAACACTCTTTTTAAACAGCGCGAAAACAATAAAACAGATCATCGGATCCAAGGGGGAAGATGCTGCCGTAAAAGCATTGGAGTCAAAGGGATTCGCTATTCTGAAGCGGAATTTCTCGGTGCATAACGTGGGAGAGATCGACATTATCGCAGAGAAAGAAAGCGACATCTATGTATTTGAAGTGAGGGCAAGACTTAACCGCGGTCCTTTTCCGGATTCTGCCGAATCAGTCATCCGCTCAAAAAGAAACAAGGTGATGAGGACGGCGGCAAGGTTCATCGATGAGCAGGGATACTATGACAGGAATATCATTTTCGAGGTGATAAAGGTTACTCACGATGAGCAGGGTAATGTACTGGAAGTGGAATTTGTGCCCTTTTGATGTGCAAAGTGCCGAATTTATCTGAAAATGCATTTTTGTCAATAAGAAATGCCATTTTAGCAAGTTTTATTTATTGCTTTAATAACGTAATAGACTATAATTGTTGAGGTTTTGAGGGGACAAGTCTGCCCCGAAATGCAAGATTAAGATTTCAAAATTTCATTTTGAGGAAGGTTGGCCGATCATGAAGGGTTACCGCGAGATGACAAAGGAAGAGCTCATCCAGGTTAGAGGAGAGCTGATTGAACGCTATGAGAAGTGTAAGGCACTTAATCTTACGCTCGACATGACACGCGGAAAGCCTTCGCCGGTCCAGCTCGACCTCTCTAACGATATTTACGACACCCTTAAGGACGGCTTTAAGACAGCAAAGAACGAAGATACCAGAAACTACGGTATCGCTCCCGGTATCGAAGAGATCAGAGCGATCTTCGGCGAGCTCCTCGGTACAGATAAAGACAATATCTTCATGGGTAATTCCTCATCTCTTAACCAGATGTACGATGCGCTCATGCGTTCAATGGTGTTTGGCGAAGTTGATTCTCCCAAACCCTGGTCACAGGAAGAGGGCAGAAAGTGGCTTTGCCCCGCGCCCGGATACGACAGACACTTCAGAGTTACGGAGACAATGGGCTTTGAGCTTATTCCCGTTCCCATGAAGGAGGACGGTCCTGATATGGACGTTGTTGAAGAACTCGTTAAGGATGAGAACGTTAAGGGTATCTGGTGCGTTCCCTGCTACAGCAATCCTGACGGCGTTGTTTACTCGGAAGAAGTTTGCGACAGGCTTGCCAGGATGGAGACAGCAGCTCCTGACTTCAGGATCTTCTGGGATAACGCATATGTTGTACACCATCTCTATGAAGACAGAAATACATGGGGCAAGCTTCCTGATATGCTTTCTCTTTGCGAGAGCTACGGCCACGCGAACAGAGTATATGAGTTCGCTTCATCTTCTAAGATCACATTTGCCGGCGGCGGTATTTCCTGCTTCGCAGCAAATAAAGACAACATGACATGGGCAAAGAAGTTCTTAAATGCCCAGGCTATCTGCACCAACAAGGTAAACCAGTTGGCTCACGCAAGATTCCTTCCTGACGCTGAGGCTGTCTATGCCCACATGATGAAGCATGCCAAGATCCTTCGTCCGAAGTTTGAAGAGTGCCAGAAGGTGCTTAATGAAGAACTCGGATTCGATACTCTCTGGCACTGGACAAATCCTAAGGGCGGTTATTTCGTAAGTTTCTATGCAATGCCCGGTACGGCTACAAAGATCGTATCAATGTGCAAGGAAGCAGGCGTAGCTCTTACACCTGCAGGCGCAAGCTATCCTTACGGCAAGGATCCTTCTGATTCCAACATCAGACTTGCTCCGTCTTTCCCCGGCATTGAAGATATTGAGAAGGCCGTCAGAATCCTCTCGATCTGTGCTAAAATCACAGCAGTGGATAAATTGTTGGAGGATCTTTAATAATGAAAGACACATACGAGAGCCCTTTGAACTCCCGCTATGCAAGTAAGGAGATGCAGTACATCTTCTCACCTGATAAGAAGTTCAAGACATGGAGACTTCTTTGGATCGCATTAGCTGAGGCTGAGAAGGAATTAGGTCTTAATATCACTGACGAGCAGATCGCTGACCTCAAAGCGCATAAGGATGATATCGATTATGAGGATGCTGCAGCAGAGGAGAAGATCCGCCGTCATGACGTAATGGCTCATGTCCATTCTTATGGCAAGCAGGTCAAGGGTTCAGGTGCTGATGCCATTATCCATCTTGGCGCTACTTCCTGCTATGTAGGTGACAACACAGACATCATCATAATGAGAGAAGCTTTAGAGCTCATTAAGAAGAGACTTGTCGTAGTTATCGCAAAGCTTGCTGATTTTGCTGACGAATACAAGGCTATGCCGACTCTGGGATTCACTCATTTCCAGCCCGCGCAGCTCGTAACTGTAGGCAAGAGAGCAACACTCTGGCTTCAGGATCTTGTTTTCGATCTTGAGACAGTAGAGAATGCCATTGCTTCGTTAAAACTCCTCGGATGCAAGGGTACTACAGGTACTCAGGCTTCTTTCTATGATCTCTTTGACGGCGATCACGAAAAGTGCGTTGCTCTCGACAAGAAGATCTGCGAGAAGATGGGCTTTGAGCAGTCCTACTATGTATCCGGCCAGACATATTCCAGAAAGATCGATTACACCGTTCTGTCAAGCCTTGCTGCTATCGCTCAGAGCGCTCACAAGTTCTCCAACGATATCAGACTTCTTCAGCACCTGAAGGAGATCGAAGAGCCTTTCGAGAAGAACCAGATCGGATCTTCTGCAATGGCTTACAAGAGAAATCCTATGAGATCCGAGAGAATCGCATCTTTGTCCAGATATGTGATCGCTGACGTTCTTAACCCTGCAATGACATCTTCAGAGCAGTGGTTTGAGAGAACACTTGATGACTCAGCTAACAAGAGAATCTCAGTGCCTGAGGCATTCCTTGCAGTTGACGCTATCCTCGGCATTTACACAAACGTCGTTTCCGGTCTTGTCGTATATCCCAAGATGATCGAAAAGCACATCCTTGACGAGCTCCCGTTCATGATGACAGAGAATATCATGATGGAAGCTACAAAGAAGGGCGGCAACCGCCAGGAGCTCCACGAGGAGATCCGCCAGCTTTCCATGCAGGCAGGTTCTGTCGTTAAGAATGAGGGTAAGCCCAATGACCTTCTTGAGAGGATAGCAGCTGATCCGAAGTTCGGCATGACAATGGATGAGCTCATAAAGCTCAGAGATCCCAAGCTTTACATCGGCCGATGTCCCGAGCAGGTCGACGCATTCTTAAACGAGTGTGTCAGACCGTTGATCGCAGCGCACAAGGATGACCTCGATGTAAGCGAAGTTGAGCTCAAAGTCTGATGTAAATTCAGTAAGTTGACTACAAAAACTACAAGCGGGATATTCCGATTTGCGTAACAGCGGGTTTGGCATATCCCGCTTTTTATATTAAAATATAATCAACTCGAGCATGGCGGCCTCTAAATTGGACCTACATGACGTAATAAGGAGCTTGGGCCTGTCTTTTTGATGTAAAGCCTTGTAAGTTGGACTATTGAGATCTGATACCTGAGCACCGCCCTGGATTTCCGGGTGTCAATCAGAGTCCGTCTTGTTTCGGGGGTTTTGAGGAGAGAATGATGGAAAACCGACAAAATGTTTACAATATAGCTTCTCCGGGCCCGGTCGCAGATAAGGCGGCGGGTGCTGTTTTTTTATATCAGCTGTTCATCAACTTAAGATCCTGTCGATGTTGAATCTTGTTCTGACACGCTTAAAGATTTGACTGAAAAAGGAGAAAGATAATGAAGCTTTACAACACACTCACAAGAACCAAAGAAGAATTTAAGACCATAGAGCCCGGCAAGGTAAAGATGTATGCCTGCGGCCCTACGGTCTATAACTATTTCCACCTGGGCAATGCAAGACCGTTTGTTACTTTCGATACATTGGCAAGATATCTCGAGTATTCCGGTTATGATGTTACGTTCGTACAGAACTTCACCGATATCGACGATAAGATGATCAAGCGCGCCAATGAAGAAGGCATTACCGTTGAGCAGCTTGCGGACAGGTTCATCAAGGAATATTACGTTGATGCTGACGGCCTTAATATCAAGAGACAGAGCTTCCAGCCCAGAGCCACTCATTCCATGAAGGCTATTATCGGCCTTATCAAGTCTATGGAAGAGAAGGGCTACACCTACGTCATCGAAGGTGACGGCGTTTATTATGACGTTTCCAAGAAGGCTGATTACGGCAAGCTCTCACACTATAATCTCGATGAACTGGAAGCAGGCGGCGGTGAGCGCAAGGCTTCTTACGAAGGCAAGAAGAATCCGGGTGACTTCGCTGTCTGGAAGTTTAAGAAGGAAGGCGAGCCTTTCTGGGGATCACCCTGGGGTGAAGGAAGACCCGGCTGGCACATCGAGTGCTCTGCCATGATCAAGCAGTATCTTGGAGATACTATCGATATCCACGGCGGCGGACAGGATCTTATCTTCCCGCACCATGAGAATGAGATCGCGCAGAGCGAAGCTGCAAACGGCTGCACATTCTGCAATTTCTGGGTTCATAACGCTTTCGTTAATATCGATGGCGAGAAGATGAGTAAGTCTCTGGGTAATTTCTTTACGATCAGGGACATCGCCCGGAAGTATCCTTATAATGTTATCAGATTCTTCATTCTTCTTGGCCACTACAGAAGCCCCATCAATTTCTCCGATGAGCTTCTGGCAGCTGCACAAACGAGCCTTGCGAGGATCTCCAACTGCGTAAGAAATGCTGACTTCGTTCTTGCTAACAGCAAGCCCGCCGGCGATGCCGAGGCAGACAAAGTTCTCGCTGATGCAGTAGCTGCTGCAACTGACAGCTTCAAGGCACATATGGATGATGACCTTAACAGTGCTGATGCGATCACGGATATCTTCAATCTTGTCCGTCAGGTAAATACTTCCGCACAGGAAGGAAAGGTCTCAGCAGAAGGCCTCAGGCAGGCAAGAGATAAGATCGTTGAGCTCACAGGCGTTCTCGGAATCCTCTTAGACCTCGAAGACGAGATCCCCGAAGAGATCCGGGATCTTGCCAACAAGAGAGCAGAAGCAAAGAAAGCAAAGGATTATGCTGAAGCTGACAGGATCAGAGACGAGATCCAGGCAAAGGGATATACCGTTAAGGATGTTCCCGGCGGCTTCAAGATCGAGAAGGCAAACTGATGATCAAACCGTTTATTGCGCAGGATTTAAGAGAAGTTTCTCCACTGGTGCTGGCCTATATCGGTGATTCGATCTATGAGGTCTATGCCAGATGCAAGTCGGCTACTTTGGGTGCCGGCAGCAACAACAAGATGCACAATAACACGGTACGTTATGTATCTGCCGAAGCCCAGGCATTGAGCGCGAGAGTGCTTGCAGATGAACTGACTGAGACAGAGACTGATTATTTCAGACGCGGCAAGAATTCCAATCCTCACGCCGTCTCGAAAAATGCCAATCATGCCGACTACATGTACGCCACGGGTTTTGAAGCTTTATTGGGATATCTCTTCCTCAACAACGAAGAGCCCAGGATGGAATACCTGATATATAAGAGCTTCGATATCTGCGACGGAGTGGCAGTAAAGGAACAAGAGCAGGATAAGGTGTAAGAAGTGGATAAAGGCAAAAGACATTTTAATCAGAACAAGAGACCCGTAAGACCCAATAACGACAGGCCTTTTGATAAGCGCGGCCGCGAGATCGAAGATGAGGAAAGAGATAATTCCTCAGATAAGATCGAAGGCAGAAACGCAGTAACCGAAGCGCTTGCCGCAGGCCGGGATTTCAATAAGATCTGGCTCTTGAAGCCCGAAGGAGAAAAGACTTTAGACCACGGCCTTATCAGGATCCTTGATGAAGCAAATAAGCGCGGAATAATCGTTACCAGAGCGACGAGACAGGTCCTTGATAAGATGAGCCACACTCATAACCATCAGGGCGTTATTGCCTCAGTTGCGCCTCACGCTTACGCCGATCTTGATGAGATAATTTGCAAGTGTAAGGATGAAGGAAGAGCAGCTCTCCTTGTAGCGTTAGATGAGATCAAGGATGCCTATAACTTAGGTTCTATCCTGAGAATATCCGATTGCTGCGGCGTTGACGGAGTCATCATTCCCGAGAGACGCTCGGTAACGCTCGATTCGACCGTCGCAAAGGCTTCCGCGGGAGCCATAGAATATGTGCCGGTAGCAAGAGTTACAAACCTTGCCCAGACTCTTACAAGGCTCAAGGAAAAGGAGAATTTCTGGGTCTGCGGTACTGATATGAATGCCGATTACGAATACCACGATGCCGATTATTCGGGTAATCTTGTAGTGGTAATCGGAAGTGAAGGCGACGGAATGAGAGACGGTGTCAGGAAGTGCTGTGACTTTACGGTATCCATACCGATGTCAGGTCACGTAAACAGCCTTAATGCCGCAGTCGCTGCGGGCGTTGTGCTTTTCGAGGCGCAGGCTAAGAGACATAAAGAGGAATAAGAGTGAAGAAGCGCCAAGACAGCTTTAAGTCAGTTTTCAAAGGGACTGCGAAAAAGACCCTTGCTGTTTTGATGTGCGCTACTCTTATAACCGGTATGGCGTTCAGTCTTACGGGCTGCAAGATCATTGACTTCTTCTCGAGCGGACTTAATGTATCCCTCAACTCTCTGTCTGAGACTGAGCTTGCCAGACTCATGACCAATGCGATACTTAGCGACAGAAATGTCGCTGACAGTTATAACAAGCTGCCTTCAAGCCAGCTCAATGGTCTTTCTTATTCGATGTTTTCCGAGTATTGTTCGATTTTGAGGAAGTGTTCGCAGGAGCACGGCACCGCTGATTCTTTCAGGATCCTCAACGAGACAGACAAGCAGCAGTATTTTGCAGCAATAGACGGAACTGATAACGATTTCCAGACACTTGATGTATACGGCGACATGGATGTTGTAGAGCTCTGCTATTCTGATGACAAGAATCCGAATGCTTCGCCTGTAAGGTTTACGATCGCGAAAAACGGCGACAAGTATGCCATGGCGGGCCGGTACATTACTGATTCCATGCTTGCATATTCTTACATCAATCACTATTTTGACATGATCGATGACGGCAATATCGACGGCCTTGAAGCGATCATCAAATCGACATACGACTCTGATATCTACATGAATTCAGTAATCTATGCGAAGGCAAATTACATAGCCGACTATTACAGGATGAAAGTCAAGTCCAATATGGTCGATTACCAGCTGAAGCTTTTCGCGCCGACACACATCACATATGTGATTCCGGAAGTTCTCAGCGGCGAAGGCGATAAGATCTTCTCCAAGAAGGTCGAGCTCAGGCTTCAGCGTGACGGCTCTTTCTATGTGCAGGATGATATACCGGTAATCATCAACGAACTGCGTTTCTTCGGAGACGGTGAGAGCAAGCTCAGAATGGGTTCCACTTATACAAAAGAAGAGATAATCGCACTCCTCGGAGAGCCCGTGATCGTTTCCTATGACGAGAACGTCGTTATCCTTACATACAGCGGCATGACGATCAGGCTTAATGCCGAGCTGGACAAGGACTATGAATGGACGACCGGACGTTTGTCTTCGATAGTTCTGCGTAAGGATGACAGGTTTACGATTGGCGAGGAGCTCTTTATCGGAATGAATGTATCTGAACTTCTTTTGATCTATCCGATGTTCGATGAATGTGATTTCACGGCCTCATTCCAGAACGGAGACGGTGAGTTCGTTTTGTCATTCCAATTCGATGATTTCGGAAACGTAACGCGAATCAGACTGGGCGAAGCAGTCGGCTGACTTTAGCTTAACCCGCAATACACTTGGCCTTGATGGCTTCGATCTCTTCCGTGGTAAGTCCGTTAGCGCAAAGGAATTTTGCGGTATCGCCATCCCATTTGCTGTCGATATAGTCCAGGAATGTCTCCATGTTGTGAGCATCTGATCTTAAGCAGTGCTTCAGATCGTCAGGCATCTTAGCCATGAAAGGGACCATGAATTCCTTTAAGTATTCGTATGAGACCTTATAGTTGTTGACGATGTCTTCTCTTGAAGCTCCGCAGATAAGGTAGAGCAGAGCAGCTACAACGCCCGTTCTGTCCTTGCCGTGAGCGCAATGGAACATCGTAAGACAGTCGCTGTTAAGGAGAATGCGCATGATCTCAACCAGTTTATCGGCCATTTCTTCTGCGATGATGACATAGTAATCACCGAGGGTATGAGTGCGGATGAAGTCCATTGTTGCGTCTTTGGTGTCGTTCGGATTGCCGTTGAAGAGGGGAATGTTGTAGAACTTAACATCCGGATCGTTCTTATAGGGATTTCCTGTCTGTTCGATCTCTTCGGGCGCGCGAAGGTCAATCACAGCCTTAACGCCGTAGTCTTTGACTTCCTTAACCTGTTCCGGGGTAAGCCATTCGGGAGATCCGCACCTTATGAAAAGACCAGACCTGAAGGTTTTTCCGCCTGCTAAAGGCATTCCGCCAAGCTCTCTGCAGTTGATGAGGGCAAGTTCCTTGATAAGCTGGTTGTCAGGATTATAAGTGCTCAATTAAGACTCCTGTTGGTCTAAAATATTTCGAAAAGTATTCTAACCAAAACAAGATTGACATTCAAGGCGGCAAGTAATATTATTAATAGGCTATTGGGAGACCAATGCTTTATACGCGCCTATAGCTCAACTGGATAGAGCGTCTGACTACGGATCAGAAGGTTGTGGATTCGAGCTCTGCTAGGCGCGCCAGATACAAAGCTGTTGCAAATCGCGGCAGCTTTTTTTATAACCAAAAACAAGGAGGCTGGAGACATGCGTAAGATTCTCGTTGTTGTTGACATGCAGAAGGATTTCATTGACGGCGCTTTGGGCTTTGAAGGCGCGGAAAAGGTGATCCCCGGAATTGCTGCTAAGATCAAGGCGTTTGAAGAAGCAGGCGATGAGGTAGTCTATACACTGGACACTCATTTCGAGAACTACATGGAGACACAGGAAGGCAAGAACCTGCCGGTGCCTCATTGCATCAAGGGATCTGACGGATGGGGCCTCTGTGATGAGCTTAAGGATCTGCTTTCTGACAAGAAAGCCTTCGAGAAGCCCACATTCGGAAGCACGGACCTTGCTCAATACCTGAAGGAAAATGCCGCAGACATAAGCGCTATCGAGGTTTGCGGACTTGTCTCCAATATCTGCGTGGTATCTAATGCGGTAATTGCCAAGGCTTCTTGCCCCGAGGCTGAGATAATCGTAGATTCGTCGCTTACGGCATCTTTTGCTCCTGATCTTCATCAGGCAACAATGGATGTCCTTAAAGGCATTCAAGTTACCGTATTATAATATTGCAATTCTTCGCCGCGCTGTGATACAATTCATACTCGGCTATTATCTTATTAATAATTATTTGGAGGATATAACATGGCATCCACAATTGAGAAGAAAGAGCACTCACAGGTAGTAATCAGCCTTGAGGCTAATAAGGAAGAGTGGAGTGAGGCCCTTAAGAAGGCTTACGCTAAGAACAAGAACCGCTTCCAGGTACCGGGCTTCCGTAAGGGTAAGGTTCCTTATCAGCTCGTTTGCCAGTATTACGGTGAGGGCGTTCTTTATGAGGACGCTATGAATGAAATCGCTAATGAGCAGTATCCCGTAGCAGTTAAGGAGCACGACCTCAAGGTAGTCTCCAGACCTGAGATGGATGTTACTGACATCAACGACGAGGGCATCAAGTACACTATCACAGTATACGTTAAGCCTGAATTCGAGCTTGGCCAGTATGAGGGCGTTGAAGTTCCTTTCAAGGATTTCGTTGTTACAGACGAGGACGTCGACGCTGAGATCGAGCGCATGAGAAAGAGAAACGCTTCCCTTGAGGAAGTTGAGGACCGTCCCGCTCAGGAAGGCGATACAGTTACGATCGACTACGAAGGATTTAAGGACGGCGTCGCTTTCGAAGGCGGCAAGGGCGAGGGCTATAACCTTAAGCTCGGTTCCAAGTCTTTCATCCCCGGCTTCGAGGAGCAGGTCGCAGGCCACAGCGTAGGTGAGGAATTCACTATCGAAGTTAAGTTCCCTGAAGATTATCACGCAGAAGACTTGAAGGGCGCTGACGCTGCATTCAACGTTAAGATCCATGCTATCAAGACAGAGATCGTTCCTGAGCTTGACGACGAGTTCGCTAAGGACGTTTCAGAGTTCGATACACTTGATGAGCTCAAGGCTGACGTAAGAGCTAAGCAGCAGGAGAGAGCTGACAAGGACAACAAGGCCGGCTTCGAGAACGAGACAGTCCGTGCCGTATGCGACAACTGCGAGATCGACATTCCTCAGTCCATGATCGACAACGAAGTAGAGCAGATGGCTGACGATCAGGCAGCTCGTATGTCCAACCAGGGCATCGGTCTTGATATGTATCTCCAGTATGTTGGCCAGAGCATGGACGACTTCAAGAAGTCTCTTGAGCCTATGGCAAGAGTAAGAGTTAAGTCTTCACTCGTTATTGAGAAGATCACAGAGAAGATCGATCCCGAGGTTACAGAAGAGGACTACAACGAAGAGCTCACATCTATCGCTAACAACTACAAGATCGATGTAGAGGAAGTTAAGAAGTCCATCGGTGAAGATTCCGCTTTCATCAAGGATTCCATCCGCGCTCGTAAGACAGTCGAGTATCTTGCATCCAAGGCTGTTAAGGTTGAGCCTAAGGAGCCTGAGGTTAAGGAAGAGGCTGCTGAGGAAGCTAAGACAGAAGAGTAATTCTTATAAAGACTTAAAATTCGCGGCTCCCGTAAATGGGAGCCGTTTTTTATTGTGTTTTGGTTTGGAAAGTCATCTCTAAAGCCGGTTAATTGGTTTTTAGGATGATTTTTGAGAGGAAAAATCATCCCTGAGGTTCTTTTTCGAGACAATGGGATGACTTTGTAAATCTAAGCGTTTTAGGTGTTCAAGCAAAACTTAAGATTAGTCTCAACATTCTTGCATTTAATTCAAAATTAATCGCTGTGATCATATAATTAGACTACTTGATTCTAAGGAGGCAATTTGTGTGACGTTTTGTATTAAAGACGTATTAAATGCCAGATGCAAATTGCTCTCTGAAACAATTAATAGACTTAAGAATGCTGATAGCGTTTATCCTGAAGGGAAGATTTGGGTAAAACATCGGCATAACAAACCATACTATTACTACATTAATGATGACACCGGATGCCGATATTTGGGTAAGAAGAATAGCTATACAATACAGGCCCTTATCCAAAAAGGATATATTAATGACGTTATTTCCGCATCTGAATTAGAATTGTCATTGTTGAAGAACATGTTGAATCGTTATCCAAGTTGTGTGGCTGAGGATTTATTTAATAATCTGCCTGAAGCACGTAAGCTCTATGCTAAGCCTATTATTCTGGGTGACGATATTTCTGTTGATGAATGGCTCAATGCTCCTTATGATCACCCTGGGTTTAAGGCTGATTCACCGAAATACACCACGCTTAAAGGCGATCGCGTTAGATCAAAATCAGAAATGATAATTGCTGATCGACTATGGGCGAACGGAATCCCTTATAAGTATGAATGTCCTATATTGGTTGGCAACGAGATATTACATCCTGATTTTTCAATTTTAAGATTGAGCGATAAAAAGATTCTCTATCATGAACATTGCGGTATGGTTGATAATCCGGAGTATGCAGAGAATATGGTTAAGAGAATCAATTCTTACAATAAAGAGGGAATTTACTTAGGCGACAGGCTTTTCGTTTCTATGGAGACATCGAAAACACCTTTGGATATTGAGTTTATTGATTATCTGATTAGAACTCACTTTAGGTAAAGCAATTTTATATGCTCGAAAAGTCATCTCAAAAGCAGGTAAATATGAATTTAGGATGATTTTTGAAAGGAAAAATCATCCCTGAGGTAAATTTACGGAATAATGGGATGATTTTGCCAATAAATAAGCCCTGCTCGTAGCAGGGCTTTGATTCTCGATTTTAGAAATTATCAGGTTCTGTAGCTTCCGTTGATCTTTACGTAATCATATGAGAAGTCGCAGGTGAACATTCTGTCATAAGCGTCACCCTCGTAAAGAGTGATGTCGACTTTTATATCGTGTTCAGCGAGGAGCTTAGATGCTTCTTCCTCATCGAAATCAACGGCTGCACCATCCTTATACATAAGAAGTCCGGAGAGCCTGATGTCAACCTTCTCGGGATCGAACATGGCGCCGGAATAACCTACTGCTGTAAGGATACGTCCGATATTTGCATCCTCTCCGAAGAATGCTGTCTTGCAAAGTGGAGATCTTGCAACGGAAGTAACGATAAGCTTTGCGTCCTTTTCGTCCTTGGCACCGTGAACTTCGATCTCAACGAACTTTGTTGCTCCTTCGCCGTCAGCCGCGAGCATTCTTGCAATGTCCTCAGAGAGCTCACAGAGAGCATTCTCTACGAGTTTATAATCTTCACTGCCTTCTTCTACGGAAACGCCTGAAGCTCCGTTTGCAAGCACGATGACCATATCGCAGACAGATGTATCGCCGTCAACGGAAACTCTGTTGAATGTATACTTAACAGCTTTCTGCAGCATCTTTTTAAGAGATGCTGATTCGATTCCGCAGTCAGTCGTAAAGACGCAGATCATTGTGGCGAGGTTAGGGTGGATCATGCCGGAGCCCTTAGCCATGCCGGAGATCGTAACTGTCTTGCCGTCAGTAAGTTCGATCTGTGCGGAAACTTCCTTTGGGACTGTATCTGTAGTCATCATTGCATACTCAGCGTTGTGAGCGTTCTCTTCTGAAGAAGAAAGCCCGTTAACGAGAGAAGGGATGACGGGAAGCATCTTGTCAAGGGGGAGGCGTGAACCGATAACGCCGGTAGAAGCCGTCAGGATCTCGGAAGGATCGCATCCGAGAAGGGAAGAAGCACATTCAGCAACTTTAGCAGCATCCTCTACGCCTACAACTCCGACACCTGCGTTAGCGACTTTGCTGTTAACGATTATGCCCTTAGCCTTGCCCTTGTTCTCGATAATATCGATGGATCTTACGAGCGAATGTCCCTTTACCAGGTTGGAAGTATAAACGCCTGCGACATTGCATAATGTATCGGAGTAGACCATGCCTACGTCCAGGTAAGATGACTTGGGATCATTCTCGTTGATGTTAGCGGGATCAGCACACTTCATGCCTGCGGATACACCGTTAGCCTTAAAGCCCTTAGGCATTGTTATATAGGATTTGGTTAATTCTTCTTCCATATGATTACCTCTTGTTCAACAATCTCTGGTTGTGAATATTTATGCAAAATCTTGTATAATCTCGCACATCATACACTTGCTTTAAACTATAGTCAACTGATTAAAACAAGTAACGAACGTATATAATATACATCTTTATTAAAGGTGGCAATAAATTGCTTGACTTAAAAACACCTAAACATTATAATTTCAAGGCAATTGGCTGTCATGGTGGGATTAGTTCAGTTGGTTAGAGCGCTAGTTTGTGGCACTAGATATCATGGGTTCGAATCCCATATCCCACCCCAATTTTTAAAATTGCCTCTTATCACTGGGGTGTAGCCAAGGGGTAAGGCACGGGTCTTTGACTCCCGCATTCGTAGGTTCAAATCCTGCCACCCCAGCCAAATGGTTCACTAGCTCAGCCGGTAGAGCACTTGACTTTTAATCAAGGGGTCTGGAGTTCGAACCTCCAGTGAGCCACCAACTTGAGATATCGTAACCTCCGCAGTAGTGCGGAGGTTATTTTTTTAGTTTAGATTATTAGTGTCCTTAGCGAATTATTTGTTTTATTTGAAGTGTATGTCAGATTGTGGGACATAATTTATTATTTTTTGTTTATATCAGACATATTATGTGTATAATGACAAAAGGAAACTTTGGGGTACTATTTTCGGGAGGATTCAATATGACACACGTTTTTAAGACCGGCAGGAAATTTGCCGTAGTTCTCGTTTTGGCGTTTGCTGTCGCTTTTGCAGGCTTTGCGCTTTTCGCTAAGACTGTTAATGCTGCAGAATCCGGAGACGGATGGACATTATCAGATGACGGCTTGCTGACGATTACCAGCAGCACGGCATTTTCAAATGATAAATGGACTAAAGAGGATGTTAAGCAGGTAGTAGTGGGGAGCGGCATAACCGAGATCCCTCAGTATGGTCTGGACGGACTTAAAAATCTCGAGAGCGTCACCTTGGGCAGCGATGTTGTAACCATCGGCTACGGAGCTTTTGAAGGAAACCAAAAGCTTGTTTCCATCAATCTCGAAAATGTTACTTCTGTCGGTGACAGAGCTTTTGAGTTTTGCAAAAGTCTTACTGCTGCCAACTTAAGCCCTAATGCAACTACAATAGGCTTCAACGCATTTTTTGAGTGCAATAGCCTTGCATCCGTCAGTATCGGTAAAGTTTCTTCGATTGGCACAACTGCTTTTGGCAGATGCTATGCCTTAACATCGATCGATCTGAGTTATGTTACTTTTATGGATTATCAGGCTTTCTCTGACTGTACTTCGCTTGAGACTGTAACTTTGGGAAGCGGCCTAAAAGAGATCAAGCAGAACACTTTCAACGGCTGTAAAAGTTTGACTACTATTAATCTGGGTAATATTGAGACTATCGGATATGACGCTTTCTATGACTGCGAGTCATTAACCAATGTCGACCTGTCAAAGGCTAAAAGTATCGGATCTTCTGCTTTCCAGAAGTGCTATGGTATTACAACGCTTAACTTAAGCAAATTAGAGTCTGTTGAGAATTCAGCTTTTGCTGAGTGCAAGAATCTTGTATCAGTTACGTTAGGCGACAGCTGTACTTCTATTGGTAACCGTGCATTCTATAACTGCAGGGCTATGGAATCTATCAACACAGAAAATATAGTTACTGTCGATGATGATGCGTTCCTTATGTGCGATGTATTGGGCTCTGTTGATCTGAGCAGCTGCGAATCTATCGGCATTAGTGCTTTCAGCAACTGCATTTCGCTTAAGTCTGTAACTTTGGGGGCTGATATTACTGAGATCAAATTCATGACATTCTACAAGTGCACAAGACTTGAGGATATTAACCTTGGAAATGTTACTAAAGTTAACGACGATGCTTTTAACGGAGCTGAATCGCTTAAAAACGTGGATCTGAGCAAATGTACTTCTGTCGGAGATTCTGCATTCAGCCGCTGCAAAACCATGACTGCAATTAATCTCAGCAATGTTACGTCTATCGGATATGCAGCTTTTTCCGGATGTTCCGGATTAACGACTATTACTTCAACTGCTAAAGTAACGGATATCGATAAGTATGCATTTAAGAACTGTTCCGGTCTTACAAGTCTCGATCTCAGCAAAGCTTATGCGATCGATGAGGAGTGCTGCTGCGGCTGTACAAATCTCGTAAGCGTTGATCTGAGCAGCGCTGAAAACATCGGTAAGAAAGCCTTCTACCAGTGCTCCAATTTGGAGACTGTCGTATTAGGTCCCGATATGAATTATCTGGAAGATTATGCTTTCGCAATGTGCGATAAGCTTTCAACGATCGATCTGAGTAAAGTTGCTACTATTGGTGCTGACTGTTTCTATAGCTGTGACGCTCTTGTTACAGTTGACCTGAGCAGTGCAACAACCCTCGGCGGGTCCGCATTTAACGGCTGTACGGGATTAACGACTGTTACTTTATCTGAAAATCTGACAGGTATTCCTAATTATGCTTTTGACGGCTGTACCAAGCTGAGCAGTATTAATTTCCCGAATGTTATAACGATCGGAAAGTGCGCTTTCCGTAATTGTAAGGGGCTTACCAGCATTGATCTGAAATATACCAGCGTAATCAGTGAAGGAGCTTTCAAGGGCTGCACGAATCTTACCGATCTGACGTTGGGTTACAAATTAGGTTATATGATTACTGCCGCAAGCGATCCGTCCTTGCTGTCATTTGAATACGATAAATTGGTAACTGTTTATTTCTTTGGTCCTAAGAGACTATTTGAACAACATGGCATTGCTAACTATTTCCCGAACGCGACAGTTACTTACGGCGGTGCTTATGATGTTTTCTATTATAATGGCACCAATGCGGATATCAGAGTTATTGAAGAAGGCAACCAGGCACCTGTACTTCCTGATCCGCAGGGTCCTAGTGGTTCTGTATTCATCGGATGGTTTACGGATAAGGATTTTAAGAATGCTTACGATTTCAGTCTCCCTGTAACAAACGACGTTACTCTTTATGCAGGCTGGATCAGGGATATTTCGAGAGACGTTTTTAAGGGCTACACCTTAAGCCTCGGCGGTGACATCGGTGTCAATTTCTATACTCTGATGCCTGAAGATGTAGTAGGAGACCGCGATTACATCGAGTTCAGTATCGATGACATCGAGAAAACACAGATCATTTATGTCAAGGATGCCAGAAAAGTTGTTAAAGACGGCGTTACATACTATGTGTTTGATTGTCAGGTTCCTGCCAAGAACATGACTTCCACAATATATGCGGATTTCTATATGAATGGACAAAGAGTCGGACGCAACTGGTATTCCGTAAAGAATTATGCAAATTATATCTTGATGAACCAGACTTATTTTAGTGATGCAGTTCCGCTCGTCACCGCAATGCTTAATTACGGCGCATATGCACAGCTCTATTTCGGTTACAAGACAGATGATCTTGCAAACAAGAATCTTTATAACGGCGATTACGATTTTGATTCCGTTACGGCTTCAATGATCAACAGGCCTTATGACAGCAGCAAGACTATCCTTCCTGCAGGCTTAACTGCAGCAAGCGCGAGCATGGTACTCGAATCAAATACAACACTTAAGATCTACTTCACTGATAATACGAATAAGAAGCTGACGTTTAAGCTTGTCGATGGTGACAGAGAGATCACTCTGAAACCGTCAGTTTCCGGAGATACAAAAATAATCAGGATCACCGGAATATCTGCTGACAGGCTTAACGATGATTTCAAGATCAAAGTATATGTTGAAGGTGACAGCAACGAGTACAGTATTACATATAGTCCAATGACTTATGCATATAATGTTCTCAATAGAGAGCCTGATGCCGTCAGAACAGAAGAACTGAGGAATCTGATGAAAGCATTCTATCTTTACAATCAGGCTGCAATAGCTTATCAAAACATCTAACCGGAGGCATATATGAAGGATACATACGAACCATTAGATATGGAAATAGAATTGTTTGAAGCGGTGGATGTTATCGTAACAAGTGATAAAGATACAGTTCCCAAACAGGATTTGTAAAAAGCAAACAGGTTATACAGCTCCGGTCAGGTTGGCCGGAGCTTTTTTATTGCCTTGTTTATGTAATTAGCAGGGGGATTATCGCTTGTTTTACATTACAACCTCGTGACATTTTGAGCATCTGCCCGATTTTTGCTTGAATTATCGGTTATTTCGAGGAGGTTAGATGGTAAAATCTAATCAAGAATGCGCTTTGGCGCTTAATTTGCGAGGAAAAGAATTGGAATTAAGGAAGTTTAAAGTTTTATCCGGTGTGCTTGCAGCAGGTATTGCTGTCAGCGCTATCGGCATGCCTGATGGCGGTAAAGCTAATGAGGTATCTCTCCAGAGCCCTTCGCTTATGGGCCCTGATGCTACGCCGTTTACAGAGCTTTATGCTCCTGCGTTAGACGAGGAAGATACAGATTTTGTTTTGATGAGCCTCGGCAATTCTTCCGCAAATATTGATGACTACACGATAGTAGCCATGTCATCTTATACCGACATCGCTGCCCAGTTCTCGAAAACATCGGGCAACAGCGTTAGTTATGACGGCGGTTCTTATTGGATCAATGAAGATACCACGCTCGTTACTTCTGAGATCGACAGCTCTAATGATCCCGATTCTGATGCTGACAAGGTCGTTGTAGATCTTAAGATCGGCGATAAGGTAGTAAGGATCTCTTATAACGACGATTATTCACTTATTAAGCTTTCTGATGGTAAGCAGGGATATCTCAGTAATGAATATCTCTCTGAGACTGAGATCACTCCTGTTCCGACGGCTACACCTACAAATACACCTACTCCGACACCTAAGCCGGCAACGAACACTCCTACGCCGAAGCCTTCTTCGAGCAGCTCTTCAAGCAGCAGTTCTTCAAGCTCTTCGAGCGATTACAAGGAGACCGAGTGCTATAAGACTGTTTACTCCAGCTGCGCCCTCAATACGAGATCTGGCCCGGGTATTTCTTATACATGTCTTTCCACACTGTCTGTCGGTACAGCCATCGATGTAGTCGCAGAGACTGATAACGGATGGTACAAGTCTTCTTCAGGCTTCTATGTAAAGGCAAGCCTCACACTCGACAGTAAGCCTACTCCTGCACCTTCTTCTTCTTCGAGCTCAAGCAGCTCTGTAACGATGGGTGACACGTCACAAGACTTTGCTACATTCATTAAGAGCTTTATCGGCTGTAAATATGTTTACGGCGGTGCTTCGCCTTCTGACGGCTTTGACTGCTCCGGCTTCGTTATGTATTGCTATCAGACATATTACAATATAAGTCTTCCTCATGGCGCTACGAGCCAGTCCAGGAAGGGTTACGAGGTCGATATCGATGATATCCAGGTAGGTGATATTATCTGCTTCGACAGAGACGGAGACGGCACTATGGAGCACTCAGCGCTTTATGTAGGAAATGATACATACGTACATGCGCAGGGCAGGGCTACGGGCGTTGTTTCATCCAAGTTCTCGTCAGCTACTGGCATAGCGCATATCAGAAGAGTTCTGTAAAAGAATTAAGCGCCGGATCTGATTCCGGCGCTTTTGTTTTTGGATCATTTAATCAATTCTCAGAAAGCTTCATCATTGCTTCGGTTAAGACTTTTATGTCTGTCTCAAAGTCTTTGAGCGCGCGGCATTCGTTTGCCTGATGGCACTGGTCTTCCTGCCATGGAGTCTGTATGCCGAAGGCTATTGTGTTTGGCATGTGACGAGCGTAAGTGCCGCCGCCGATAGCAATAGGGTCAGTATAAGTTTCAATGTATTCAGGCTTATATCCGCTGTAGGCAGGCATATTGTCTTTCCAGATGTCTGTAAGGATGGAAATCTCAGGTATGTCCTTAGCTTTATAAAGAGGCGCCATCTGGTTTGTGACCTCGCATGTGAGCTCATAAGGTGCAGCGGTCATTGCGAGGTGAGAGGTGATAGCATCCATGCTGTAGCTTACAGGACATCTTATATCAATAGTCAATGATTCTCCGTCTTCGCCGCACTTAAGAATGGAAGGATTGGCTGTTACGCTTCCTGAGTCGTCCGTTATATCGCAGCCGGTGTATTCGGCAGCAGTCTTGTCGACGATCTCGTTGGCAATGAAGCGGAGAAGAGGAGATGAGTATACAACAGACTCTCTGTCTAATATCCTGATCATCTCGAAAATAGCATTTACGCCGAGTTCAGGCTTTGAGGCGTGAGCCATCTTGCCTTTGGCGGAGTATGTGATGCCGTTGATTGTGCAGGAACTGTGGGCAGGTACCATATTAGCTGCTGAACCTGCCTGAGCTTCGATAGCAGAAGGCTTATCAGTCGATATCTTAATGTGCATTATGCCTTTCTCGGCATAGATTACAGGGAACTCGCCGTCGGGAGTAATCGCAAAGTAAGGTATCTCGCCTTTTGCCGCATATGTCTCAACGCAGGAGCATGTACGCTCCTCATCTGTGCCGAGTATGAGCCTGATGCGCTTGGAAGGCTCATAGCCGCTTTCTTTAAGTCTTTTCATTGCGATGTAGCTTGCAGCCGCAGGTCCTTTATCATCAACGATGCCTCTGCCGTAAAGCACGCCGTCTTTATTCGTAAGCGTGAAGGGATCAGTGGTCCAGCCGTCACCTGCGGGGACTACGTCAAGGTGGCATACTATGCCGATCAGATCAGCCTTCTCGGGTCCGAATTCGCACCAGCCGGCGCGGTTATCGATAATTCCGGTCCTCATACCGTCTTTTGCTGCGTTATCAAGGAAAAACTTCAATGCCTCAAAGGGCTTGGCACCATAGGGAAGAGTGCCGTTATCGGGATCTTCAGCGGGAGAAGATCCTGTGCTTTCTATAGAGATGAGCTTTTCGAGAAAGCCGTATTCTTCGGGAGTTAAGGCTTTAACCATATATTGCCTCCAAATTATCTTGTTTATCTTTATGAATCATAACACAATAAGCAGCAGCTGACGGTTATTTGGCGTCTTTTGGCAATTTGCCGATATGTGCGAAGATATGGCTTTGGTCTATATGCAAATCGGCTCAATGCAGTTCGTTTGTATAAAAAACGCAAAAAGTCTATAATTTATTATTATATTAAAAGGGGAATTCAGATGGAGCCGAAAGAAGACGGATCTAAGATCAGTATTAAGGATTTGTGTTTTGTTATCCTAAAAAAATTGGGAGTCATTCTCGTAGCCGCCATCGTATTAGGCGGAGTCCTTTTCGCTTACAAGTTCTTTAAGAACACTAAGACATCCGATGTTCTTGATATAAGTGAGGAAATAAGCGATGATTCTGATGCTCAGTATCAGGACCGTATTCAAAAGATCGACAGAGCAAAAGATATTATTCAGGCAATCGACAAGGTTAACGGCCAGATCGAGAATCAGAGAATATATATAACAGATTCCGTATTCATGCAGATCAATGCAGAGAATGAATATGAGGCAACAGTCCAGGTATTGGTCACAATTAATGATTCCGATTCATTGGGCATGTTATCTGTCCTGACCTCTGCTTACAACCTCGATATTCAAGTCGGTGATTATCTTGATGATTATGCTGACGAGATAGGCACCAAGCCCGATTACATCAAGGAACTTATAACGTTCCAAGTCTCGCCCTATGATGCGAATGCAGCAGCTCTTGATACGGAAGTGAACAGAACGACATCTATATATGTGTGGATCAAGGGACCTTCGCAGGAGTACATTGACAGGGTTTCTGACATAGTAGTCGAGGAGTTTAAAACCCAGCACACTGAGCTTAACAAGTCCGTTACGCCTCATACGATGACTGTATTAGGTGTCTCAAAGTCTGTTAAGGTCGATTCTTCAACAAGAGATTCCCAGGTCAACCAGACGGCCAGACTCGAGACTTTGCAGAAGCAGGTCGTAAGCTACAATGATTCACTCGATGCTATTGCAAAAGACTTGGGACTTTCAGGCCAAGCTGATCTTCTGAGCCATTTTGACAGATTGGAATCCGGTGAGACGGTTATTGTTAACAATGAAGTCAGCACCATGAGCACGGTCAAATCATCTTTGAAGTTCGGCATTCTCGGTTTTGCCGGCGGAATCGCTCTCGCAGTCGTTGTTTTGATCCTTTTTTATATCTTTTCCAAGAAAGTCATTACTCAGGCACAGTTCTTCAATGTCTTCTCTGATATTAAGAAGATCGGCGTTTTGAAGCCTTCTTCTAAGCGCTCCAAGTTTGTCACAAGCCTTGATATCAAGTCTGATGATGATACGCTGATGAGTGCTGAGAACAATAAGAAGCTTATCCTGGTCAACTATGAGAATCTTACGAGAGATCTTAAGAAGGTGCTTATTACCGGTACAGGCGACAAAAAGGTAGCATCAGAAGCTGTTAAGAATATCGGACTTAAGGGTGACTTTAAGGCTGATGTATTCAGCAATCCGGATCTTCTTAAGACTGTATCCGAATATGACGGTGTCGTTATTGTAGAACAGCGAAATGTATCCCTTTATAAGAATGTCGTAAGTGAGATCGATCTCATCTCAAATGCAGGCGTTAAGATCGTCGGAGCAATAATCATTTAATCCCGTTGTAAGTAAGATGCAGGAAGGCAAGAGTTTAAGTCCCAAGAGATGGTTCATTCTTCCTAAGTGGGAGCAGCTTCCTGATGAGCTCAGGAAGGATAGTGTAAGACCTTATTACGATGCGTTATGCAAGCGTAAGGCAGGGCTTTTCTTCAAGCGCGTCTTTGATGTTTTTGCAGCGCTCATAATGCTGATCTTTCTCGGTATCCCCATGATCGTTATTGCGATCATGATCAAGTGTGACTCAAAAGGCCCGGTGTTCTTCAGGCAGGAAAGAGTCACTGCTTACGGAGCCGGGTTTAAGATCCACAAATTCAGGACAATGGTAAACAATGCCGAGAGCATCGGTACTTCCGTTACGGTAGGAAACGACAGCAGGATCACTAAGGTCGGTTCCATGTTAAGAGACCACAGGCTTGATGAATTCCCTCAGGTTTTCGATGTTTTATCAGGCAATATGAGCTTTGTGGGAACAAGACCTGAAGTCGTCAAATACGTTAAAAGATACACAGATGAGATGAACGCGACGCTGCTTTTGCCTGCGGGCATTACTTCTATCGCAAGCATTGAGTATAAGGACGAAGCCGAGATTCTCGAAAAGTATGAGAACACAGATGAAGGCTATGTTAATGAGGTCTTGCCGGAGAAGATGAAGTATAACCTCAAGTCTGTAAAAGAATTCGGATTTTTTAAGGATATCGGCGTTCTCTTTAAGACTGTAGCAGCGGTATTTTAGGTTATACTGATAGATAGACAAAACCAAAGGGGAACGGATGCTGAAGCTTTCAATCTGCATAATCGCATATAACGAAGAGCAATATCTTCCAAGGCTTTTGGAAGATATAAGGCATTCTGAATATCCTCATGAATATACTGAAGTCGTTCTTATCGATGGTATGTCCACTGATAAGACAAAGCAGATAATGCTTGATTTCAAGACTGAAGATAACGGCTTTTATAATGTCCAGGTGTTAGATAACCCTAAGCGCATTCAGGCAGCCGGATGGAATGTGGCTATCAAGCATTTTACTGGCGACGTGCTTTCAAGGATCGATGCGCATACGCATGTGCCTTCTGATTTTTCAAGAAAAGTAATGGCTAATATTGAGACAGGAGAGAATGTCGTTGGCGGCAAACGTCCCTGTCTTATAGAGTCTGAATCCAAGTGGTCCAAGATGCTCCTTTCAGCAGAGAATGCGCTCTTCGGAAGCAGCATAAGCTTCAGCAGGCACAGCGAGACCAAGACTTACGTTAAGACGATGTTCCACGCATCTTACAGAAGAGAAGTCTTTGAAAAGGCAGGTCTGTTTAACGAGAAGCTCTTAAGGACTGAAGACAATGAGATGCACTACCGCATCAGGGAAGCCGGATATAAGCTTTTATACGATCCTGAGATCGTGTCATACCAGTATGCGCGAAGCTCTTTAAAGAAGATGATCCGTCAGAAGTTTGCAAACGGCTTCTGGATCGGACTTACTGTAAAAGTCTGTCCCGGATGCATATCTTTATATCATCTGGTACCGATGGCGTTTGTACTTGCTATCGTCGCAACATCTATTCTTGCCGCGTTCGGCTGGTGGATATTTGCAGCGGTAATGTGGGGACTTTACTGGCTCTTTGCCATAGTCAGCATGATATTCAGCATCATAAAAGACGGTTTCTCACTCCCGATGCTCCTGATACCGTTTATCTTCCTGATACTTCATGTAAGTTACGGTGTCGGCACGATCGGCGGATTGTTTAACTTTACGAGGCTTAAGAAAGCATGAGCGAACTGATCAGTGTGATTGTGCCGGTCTTCAGGACCGAGAGATATATTGAAAGATGCATTAAGAGCATCTTGGCCCAGACATACCCCGATATCGAGATAATCGTTGTTGATGACGGCACTGATGACAAGGCCGGTGAGATGGCAGATAAGTTTGCTGAGACTGAGCCTGGGATTAAGGTCATCCACAAGCAGAACGGCGGGCTCTCAAGCGCGAGAAACACAGGTATTGAAGCTGCTTCGGGCAATCTGATCTCTTTTGTTGATTCAGATGATTTCATCGCGCCTGATTTCCTCGAAGTGCTTTATTCGAATCTTACGAAGAGCGGTGCGGATCTTGCCAAGGTCAACTATGAAGAAGTGACTTTTGATGAGCCGCAGGAGAGGAAGCCGACCGGTGAGACAAAGATCTATTCCGGCATGGAAGTCGAGAAGGCATTCCTTGATCTTAATATCGACAGCGCATGCGATATCCTTTATAAGCGCTCTTTGATCGGTGATTCGAGATTTCCCGAGGGGAAGACCAGCGAGGATATACCTTTTAATTTTGAGATCTTCAGAAAGGCCCTAAAGTTCGTAAACATTCCTGTGGTCAAATATTTCTACTATCACAATCCCGAGTCTATCAGTAACGGTCCTTTCGATAAGAACATGCTTAATTACATAGCTTTCAGGAAGATGATCTACGAGTATTATCTCAGATCCGACAGGGAGGAGCTGACGTTAAAGTCCGAGTCTTTATATGCCAGGGCGCTCATGGGCATGACAGCCAGAATGTGCCTTTACGGTGTAAGACCTGAGATAGACGAGAAGAGCCAGAGAACGGCTTTTAAGAAAGAATTCAAAGAGCATAAACGCGCTTATTACAATGATAAGGACATCCCTTTCTCCAGAAAGGTTTTGGCGGTAGGAGTATTTAATTTCTATCATGTTGCCAGATTGTTCAGAGGAGTGGCTAAGTGATGAAGATATTAGTTGACGGGCTTCCGAGAACAGTCGGCGGTATAGGCACGCTGATAATGAATATCGTCAATAAGAGCAGGGCTTTGGGCGCTGACATCGAGTATGAATTCCTCATGCCGTCTGGCTCCAGATATATCGATATATTGACTAAGAAAGGCGAGAAGTTTTATCTCGTTCCGCCCGTCTCGAAAACAAAAGAATACAAGGCTTATCTGACCCGGCTCTTCAGCGAAAATCACTATGATTTCCTTTGGTTTAACAACACCAGCAAGGTCAATATATATCTTCCCAGAATTGCCAAGAAAGTTGGCCATTGTAAGGTTATTACGCATATTCACGGATCGAGCATCGAAGCATCCGGTAAACGCAAGGTGGTAATGACGGTCCTTGATAAACTCAATGCCCCGGAGATGTACCGGCTTATCGATATTCCTTTAGCGTGCTCTAATGTTTCAGCAAGAAATTACTACCGCAATAAGAAGCTTTTAGACCGCACGACCATTATCTATAACGGCATCGAGACGGATAAATATACGTTTAATGATGACGACAGAAATGCTGTCAGAAATGAACTTAATATTGAAGATTCAGATGTCCTTTTGGGCACAGTCGGAAGGCTTACGGCCATAAAGAACTATCCGTTTATCATCAACATGATGAAGGATCTGCCTTCGAATTATAAGCTCATAATCGCAGGAATAGGCGAGGATGAAAAGCTTTTGGACAGCATTATCAGGGATAATGATCTGTCTTCAAGATGCTCTCTTTTAGGCATAAGAAATGATATTCCTAAGCTCTTGTCTGCCATGGACGTTTTTCTCCTGCCGTCCTTTTCGGAAGGTATGCCGTTCTCGATCATTGAGGCCCAGGCATCGGGACTTCCTTGCATAATGAGTGACACCTTAAGTGATGAGCTTGATATAACAGGCCTTGTCAATGCGCTGCCGATTAGCGGCGGGACGAAGGTCTGGGCAGATAAAATATCTGAATCGGATATTGGAAAATCCGGCCGTTTGGAGTATTCTTCCAAGGTCAAGCAGGCAGGATACGACATTGATGTTGCCTGCAGACAATTTATTGATATATTGAATAAGGCGTAAAGCGTTTATATATATGGAAAAAGCACAGGTTAGCAACAATACCGGCAAGGTAAAGACTTTATTAAAGGACACTGCGATATTTGCCCTTGGAAGCATCGGCTCCAAGGTCATTATGTTCTTTCTCGTGCCTTTCTATACGTATTTCCTTTCCACGGCTGAATGGGGTGTATCCGATCTCGTTTATTCGGCTGCGCAGGTAGCGATACCTATCGTTTCCATCGTAATCTTTGACTCGGTCATCAGATTCGGATTGTTCTATAAAGAGCGGCCGCAGGATGTGCTTTTAGTAGGTCTGGTCGTGTGGATGATAGGCTCTGCGGCAGTCATTCCTTTGAGCTTATTCCTTGTTTTCTATAAAACACTTCAGCCTTACATCATCTACGTTGACCTGTATGTAATCCTCAGCGTGCTCCTGAGCATACTGATGTGCTTTATAAAGGCTGTCAGCAAGAACATGATATATGCGGTAGTATCGATCATTCAGACGTTGATCTATGCTTTGTCGAATATCCTGTTCATTGCTTTTTTCCAGTTCGGTATCGAAGGATATCTTATCTCCAGTCTGATATCCCAGCTCGTGGCTGTCATTATCACTTTGATCGCGGCTAAGATCTTCTCTTATCTGAAGACGGCTAAATGGGATAAAAAGATCGCGAAAGAGATGGTCAAGTATTCTACTCCGCTAATCGCGAATAACCTGTCGTGGTGGGCGATACAGTCTTCGGACAAGTTTATGATCGAGCGTATGATCAACGAATCAGACCTGGGTCTTTATACTGCGGCATCCAGAATACCTTCGATAATCAGCGTGTTTGTAACCGTTTTCCAATCGGCATTCGGCATCTCATCGAGCAGGGAAATGGACTCTACCAAAGATACATCTTACTTTAAAAAGATATTCGAAGTGTTCAGCGTTGCGGTGACTTTTGCCGCATTGGCACTGACGATAATTATCAGGCCTTTCATGATGATCTATACGCCCGGAAAAGGCTATGAGGAGGCCTGGAGACTCGTTCCGTTGTTATTGCTTTCGGCTTTGTTCTCAGCTTATTCGGGCTATTTCGGAGCATTGTACGGCGCAATTAAGAAGACTGTAAACAACATGCTCTCAACGTTCGTAGCAGCAATTACTAACGTCATAGCAAACTTTGTGTGCATCTATTTCTTTGGCGTTTACGGTGCGGTCATGGGTACGGCGATATCTTATATTGTCCTCGGAATCTACCGTATGGTTGACGTCAACAGGTATATGAAGATCGACTACAACATCCCGAAGCTCGTTATAAACAGCACTGTTTTCGCGATCGCTACGATATTCTCGACACTGAATTTCCTTAAGTATCTGGTACCTTCAGCATGCATGATTATTCTCATCATCTATAACTTCAAGGAACTCAAAGAGATACTTAATACAACATGGAATTTTGTTAAGGGTTTGTTTAAGAAAAAGAACAAGGCTAAGGTGGAATAAGATGTACGATCTTCGCGGCTTACAGATGAAGGAATTAGAGATAATGCAGGCAGTTCACGATGCCTGCGAAAAGCTCAATATCGAGTATTTTATCTGCTTCGGCACCCTCATCGGAGCCATTAGGCATAAGGGCTTTATCCCGTGGGATGATGACATCGATATCATGATGACTTACGAGAATTACGACCGCTTTATAAAGGAAGCACCGGCCGTATTGCCTCCGAATCTTAAGCTCGCACATTGGAGTACAGAGAAGAATTGTCCGAGGCTGATCCTTAAAGTAAAAGACATTAACACCACATTCCTTCACGAAGAGTTAGTCGATATTGATATCAATCACGGTGTTGCCATAGATATCTTCCCGCTGCTTCGTGTTAAAGACAAAGAAGCGCTCACAAAAGAACTAAAAAAAGAAGAACGTTTCAGCGCAATCAACCGGTGTCTTGACCAGTCCTTTGTAAATACGGTCAAGCGCAAATCGAGCGTCAGAAAGGCTAAGATACTGCATTTTATCTTTGCGAAGAGCATCTTCAAGATAAGAGACCGCGCCAAATTCCTTGCAAAAGAAGAGGATAGAAGGCGCAGGCTCTCTGCCACTCCGGGCAACGACTTTACTTATATCGACAACTGCACCGCGCCATACGAACTGTTTACGGAGAGGGCGCTCTATCAGTTTGAAGACAGGCAGTTCTATGGCCCTAAGGATTACGACAAAGTCTTAACCCTGCACTACGGCGACTACATGAAGATACCGCCCAAGGAGAAGCAGAGGACGCACAAGCCGTATTTTGTTGACCTTGAGCGCAGCTATACCAAAGCCGAGATATTGGATATGATCAAGTCCGGGCAGATAAAGAACGAAGAATAATATGTACGATCTGAAGGCATTACAGAATAAAGAACTCGAGATCCTTCTCGCCATCCATGAAGCGTGCGAGAAGCTCGGTATCGAATACATGATCCATTTCGGGACTCTTATCGGAGCCGTAAGACACAAGGGCTTTATACCTTGGGACGATGACATCGATATCGTTATGACATTGCCGAATTACGACCGTTTCATCAGGGAAGCGCCGTCTGTGCTGCCCGAAAACCTCATCATCCAGTACTACAGCACGGAACCTAATTGCCCCAATATCTTTGCCAAAGTCAGGGATAAGAACACGACATTCCTTCATAAAGAGCACATCGATCTTGATATCTGTCACGGCGTATTTATTGATATTTTCCCGATAACAAAACTTCCTGAAGGCAGGAAGTACAATAAGCGCGAAAAGCGCAAGAGATACAGGTTTGACCTCATTAACGGATGCCTTGATATAGGCTATGTTAAGGCCACTTATACAGGCAAAAAGCTCTTCATCGGAAAGCTTATAAATTTCTGGTTTACCAAGACACCTTTTAAGATTAGAGACAGGGCTAAGTTCACTGCGAAAGAAGAGTTGCGCAAGAGAAAGCTCGATGCCAGGGGCGGCAATAACTCATATAACGGTCCGTTTGAGCTTTATACGGAGCGTGCTCTGTATGATTTTGAAGGCTTTAAACTTTGGGGTCCTAAGGATTACGACGGCGCTCTCCGCTACGAGTACCGGGACTATATGACGATACCGCCAAAGGAGAAGCAGGTGACCCACGCGCCCTTGTTTGTTGACCTTGAACACGGATACTCGATGACCGAGATCCACCAGATGATCAAGGAAGGCAAGATCAAACTGTAATTGAAGCCGCTGACATCAAACAGCGGCTTTTTTGTGCATGTTTTCCGATTTTTATCCGAATTTGTTTGCACATTGAACAAAACGATACCAGAGCTTTGCCTATATATTATTTAAAATTATTTTATTAGTAATGATAAAATATTTGCATGTGGTATGTAGTACAAGTGCGCACTGGCGATGAACGCAAGCTTTCCGAACGCTTTCAGCATGAGATCAAGGCTGATGGCGAAGAAGTTTTCGTTCCCATGTATGAGCTTAGGAAAAATCTGAAGGGTAAGTGGACCAAAGAGATCAAGCCGCTTTTCCCGGGATATATATTTTTCCAGACAGAGGATGCCAAGGGTCTGCACTTACGTCTCAAGAAGATGGACGCTTTTACGAAGATCCTTATGACAGGTTCTGAGTATACTCCGATATCTTCCGAAGAAGAGATGTTCCTCCATCAGCTTATTGGTGATGACTACATTGCCGAGGAGTCGATCGGTGTTATTGAAGGTGACAAGGTAGTTGTCATGAGAGGACCTTTGCACGGCCTCGAGGGCAACATCATTAAGATCAACCGCCATAAGCGTATGGCAATTATCAAGGCTGACTTCATGGGCGGCCCGAGAGAGATAAAGGTTGGCCTTGAGATCATCGACAAGAAGCCGGCTACTGCTTAAAGGTAACAACAGACTTAAACATCCGTAATCGTCGCCGCCGCGCGCGTTGCATTTGGCTAAGTTGTCAGAAGCTTTAAATGGGGAGCGTCATGCTCCATAGCGAAGCATACTCTGATGACGGCGCAGCTTACGGAAATAACATTCAACAGGGGATAAAAAATTGTATAAGAGACACGCACAGGGATGGTCAAAGCACATAGACTTTATGGCGCTTGACCTGATCATGCTCCAGGTATCCTACATGCTCGCTTACTTCATCCGTAATCACGGATGGGTATATACGCAGCGCGAATACAGGAACCTGGGCATCTTGCTTATCTTTGCGGATCTTCTCGTAATCGTGCTTAACAACTCGCTCCACGATGTTATCAAGCGTACGGAATTGCGTGAGGCATACGAACATGGTAAGCACAGTATTATGGTCCTTGCCGTAGTACTGATCTATTTCTTCTCTTCACAGTTGGGCGGAGTTTATTCGAGACTTGTATTAGGTCTTACGTTCGTCTTCTATGTCCTTTTCGGATATACCGTGAGGATGATCTGGAAATATATACTCCAGCACACCCGTATCAGAAGAGAGCGCAACAACATGCTTGTCGTTACAACGATCGACACGGCAGAGGAGATTCTTTCGCGCTTATTGAGCGATAAGCAGGCGGGCTATGAGATCGTAGGAATTGTCCTTGTTGAGAATTCTTCCGTTATCAGCATTCACGGAATTCCGGTTGTAACTGACATGAGGAAGGCTCCGAATTTTATAGCCAAAGAGTGGATTGATTCGGTCTATATCAATGCGCCGATCAATGATACCAAGGTTGTAAGACTCATGGATGCCTGTGCTACCATGGCTGTGCCTACGCATTATCATGTTCCCAACATGAGCAGATCAGGAGTTAAGAGATTCTCCGAAAAGATCGGCGGTACCACAGTTCTTACGACGGCTATCAATTACGCTACACCTATCCAGGCTCTTCTCAAGAGACTTTTCGATATCTTTGCAGGACTTATCGGAAGCATTTTCGCGCTTCTTATCATGTTGATCATAGGACCCATCATTAAGATACAGTCACCCGGTCCTATTCTTTTTAAGCAGAAGAGAATCGGTAAGAACGGTAAGCACATAAAGATCTATAAGATCCGTTCCATGAGAATGGACGCTGAAGACATGAAGCAGGAACTTATGGAGCAGAACCGTGTTAAAGACGGCATGATGTTCAAGATGGACTTCGATCCGAGGATCATCGGCAATAAGATCCTTCCTGACGGCACCAAGAAGACAGGTATCGGTGAGTTCATCAGAAGAACAAGCCTTGATGAGTTCCCCCAGTTCTTTAATGTTCTTACAGGATCAATGTCTACCGTAGGCACAAGACCGCCTACGCTTGATGAATATGAGAAGTATCATTTCCATCACCGCGCAAGAATGGCAGTTAAGCCCGGTATCACCGGAATGTGGCAGGTAAGCGGAAGAAGTGAGATCACTGACTTCGAGGAAGTCGTAAGGCTTGACACTGAGTATATTGCAAACTGGAGTCTCGGATTGGATCTTTGGATCATGTTCAAGACATTCGGAGTAATCTTCTCGCGCAAGGGCGCAATGTAAAGGGAGAAAGACTATGCAGGAAAGAGTTCTGAAGCATGTAGACACTTTGATCGAAAGATATCCCGCGCTTAGCTGCTGCAGGGAATCGATCATCAATGCTTATGAGATCATGAAGGATTGCTACAAGAGCGACCACAAGATCCTCATCGCCGGCAACGGCGGAAGCGCTGCTGATGCTGAGCATATCGCAGGCGAACTCATGAAGCGCTTTATGACTGCAAGACCTGTTCCTGCTGAATTTGCGGAAAAGCTCAAGGCCATTGATCCCGTAAGAGGTGAAAATCTTTCCGGGAATCTCGAGAGAAGCCTTATGGCAATCCCTCTCGTAGCTCACGAAGCGCTTACCACAGCATATATCAACGATGTCGACGGACTCGGTGTATTCGCTCAGCAGCTCTACGGATTCGGCAGGGAAGGCGATGTTTTCTTAGGGATCTCTACAAGCGGCAACAGCAAAAATGTCATGAGCGCAACGGTAGTAGCAAGGGCTCTCGGCATCAAGGTCATCGGCCTTACAGGAAAGAACGGCGGAGAGCTTTCTGCTGTCGCAGATGTAACCATTAAAGTCCCTGAGACTGAGACATATAAGATCCAGGAACTTCACCTTCCTGTATATCACTGCCTCTGCATGATGCTCGAAGACCGTTTCTTCGGAAGCGAAGAATAATACGGAGATCCAAATCGTGAAGACAGTAATAATGGCAGGCGGAAAAGGAACCAGGATCAGTCAGTTATTTCCTGACATTCCCAAGCCGCTTATCGAGATCAAGGATAAAGACGGCATGAGCAGACCCGTACTCGAACGTGAGCTCATTAGTCTCCGCGATCAGGGATTTACGGAAGTGCTCCTTACTGTCTCATATATGCACGAGAAGATCGAAACCCATTTCGGTGACGGATCTTCTCTCGGCATGAATATCACTTATTTTGTGGAAGAGGCTCCTTTGGGCAATGCCGGCGCACTCTTCAAAGTAAGAGACTGGCTTGGTGAAGAGCCTTTCCTCCTTCTTAATGCTGATGCAGTCTTCGATGTCGACTTCAGAAGAATGGCAGATTACCACGCAAACAAGGGCGGGCTCGTTACTCTTTTCACACATCCGAACAGCCATCCTTATGACAGCGGGATCGTTATTGCTGATGAAGACGGCGAAGTTATAAAGTGGCTTACAAAAGAAGATGCAAGGCCCGAGTACTATAAGAACAGGGTCAATGCGGGACTTCACGTGATAGATCCTAAGGCTCTTGATATGAGCGGTATAGACAGCGATAAGATCGGGCCTGACTATAAGGTCGATCTTGACCGTATGATCTTAAAGCCTTTGTGCGGAACAGGAAAGATGTTCTGCTATGACAGTCCTGAATATGTTAAGGATATGGGCACACCTGAAAGATTTGCCCAGGTATCTGAAGATTTCGCATCAGGCTTAGTTGAAGCCAAAAACTTAAGCCACAGACAGAAGGCTATATTTCTTGACCGTGACGGCACTCTCAACAAGTATGTCGGCTTCTTAAGAGATATCAATGAGCTTGAATTGCTTGACGGAGTAACCGATGCAGTAAAAGAGATAAACGCATCCGGTTATCTGGCAGTTGTTGTAACCAATCAGCCTGTAATAGCAAGGGGAGAAGTTACAGTCCCTGAGCTTAACGGGATACATAACAGGCTCGAGACCCTGCTCGGAAATGAAGGCGCTTATATTGACGGCCTTTACTATTGTCCTCATCATCCCGACAAGGGATTTGAAGGCGAGATCCCTGAGCTGAAGTTTGAATGCAGTTGCAGAAAACCGAAGCCGGGTATGCTCATTAAAGCTTCAGAAGATCTCAATATAGATCTTAAGGCTTCGTGGATGATAGGTGACGGCAAAAATGATGTTGAAGCCGGCAGAAATGCAGGATGCAGAACAATTTATATCGGAACAGACGGCAGCGTTGAATCGGATTTCAGGGCTGACACATTAAAAGACGCAGTAAGAATTATCTTAGACAATTAAGAGGTAGAGCATGATCATTACAAAGACACCTTTCAGGATGAGCTTTTTCGGCGGCGGTACGGATATGGAGGAATTCTTCAGAGAGTACGGCGGAGCTGTATTGAGCACGACATTCGATAAGTATTGCTATGTCACGGTAAGACATCTTCCGAGATTCTTTGACTGGAAGACACACGTTACTTATTCAGCACAGGAATACGTAACGGATGTTGATGAGATGAAGCATCCTGCTATCCGCAATGCCATGAAGATGCTCGACATGCACGAGATCAGACTTATCTACGATGCGGATCTTCCTGCAAGGAGCGGACTCGGTACATCATCTTCATTTGCCGTAGGCATGCTCAATGCTTTCTATGCGCTCAAAGGCAAGTATGCAGATAAGAAGAGACTTGCCGATGAGGCTATATACCTTGAGAGAGTTCTCTGCAACGAAGCAGGCGGCTGGCAGGACCAGATCGCTGCAGCTTACGGCGGAATGAACCGTATCGAATTCAATAAAGACGGCACATATGATGTTAAGCCTATCATCATTCACCCTGACAGAAAGAGGCTCCTTAATGAGAATCTGTTGATGTTCTTCACGGGATTCACCAGATTTTCGAGCGAGATGCAGGAAGCAAATAAGGCTGGTTACAACGAGAAGAAAAAGCAGCTCCAGGAAATGTATGCTCTTGTCGGCGATGCAGAATCGATCTTAGAAGACAAGCACAGCGATATCGATGATTTCGGAAGACTTCTTGACAAGACATGGAGATTAAAGCGCCAGACAGGCGGCGCCATCACCACTGATTCCATCGATGCCATTTACGAGAAGGGCATCGAGGCAGGCGCTCTCGGCGGAAAGCTCTTAGGCGCAGGCGGAGGCGGATTCCTTGTCTTCTATGTAAAGACCGAAAACAAGGCTGCCGTTATGGAAGCTATGAAGGATTTCCTTTATGTACCGTTCAGATTCGAAGACGGCGGCACACAGGTCATCCATTACACACCTGAATCTTACGAACCCCTGGAGGACTGACGCATGGCATTAAACCGCATGAGGTTTATGAATACATACGTTGATAATGTGACTGAAGAGGAAGCTGTCAGGCACATTGAAGAGTGCGTTAAGAACAGGACCATAGGTTTTGTCGTCACTCCGAATGTCGACCAGATCGTTATGATGGAGAAGAATCTCTACTTCAGGGAGATCTGCGATAACGCAGAGCTCTCTGTCGTTGACGGCCATCCTTTGCTCTGGATCGCGAAATGGTATAAAAAGCCGATCAAGGAAAAGATATGCGGATCAGACCTTATGCCGCATCTTTGTAAGATCGCTGCCGAGAAGGGATATAAGGTTTTCCTGCTCGGTGCTGCAGAAGGCATTGCAGTAAAGGCCGCAGATATCTTAAGAGAGCAGAATCCCGGATTAAATATCGTTGGAACTTATTCGCCGCCGTTCGGATTTGAGAAAGACCAGGCTGAGTTAGATAAGATCAACCGGATCTTAAAAGAATCAAATGCCGATCTTCTCTTTGTCGGAATGGGCGCTCCGAAACAGTCGGTATTCATCTACGAGAATATGCATAAGTATCAGATCCCGATGTCTTTTTGTGTCGGTGCCACGATCGACTTTATTGCAGGCGAGCAAAAGCGGGCTCCGAGATGGATGACAGATCACGGTCTTGAATGGCTCTACAGATTGTTCAAAGAGCCCAAGCGCATGTTCAAGAGATATATCGTTAACGATACCAAGATAATCAGATTAGCCTGGAAGTACAGGAAGGCTCAGTAAGATGGTACTCGAAGAACAGAACATAATGTTTGTTCTGCGCGCGACGCAGCAGGCCGGTACAGAGAATGTCGTACTGCAGTTGTGCGAGTTCTTTAAGCCTCTGGTCAACAAGATCGTTGTAGTAGCTGCTGAAGGTTTTAATAAACAAAAACTTGAAGAGCTTGGCGGTAAGTATTACGCCATTCCGGATATTGAGAACAAGTCGCCCAAGACTGTTCTTAACATCAGGAAGACGATCAAGAGGATTGCAAAAGAAGAGAATATAACCGTTATCCACACACAGCACAGAATGGCTGCATTCTATGTGAGATTTACGGGACTTTATAAGAAGTGCGTATTCATTAACACGAGCCACAACACGTTCTTTAACAGGAAAGCCCTGACGCGTTATGCGTATAAGCACGCTAAGCTTATCGCTTGCGGTGAGATGGTAAAGAAAAATCTTGAAGATGTCTTCGGGCTTTCTGATGTTACGGTGATTCACAACGCCGTAAAGCCTTTTGATTCTGAGGTCGTTACAGATGAGACCATAAGCAAGGCAAAACAAGCTGGTAAGTTTACCGTAGGAAATATCGGAAGATTGTCTGAACAGAAGGGAATGGAGTATTTCATTAACGCTGTCCCGGATGTTATCGCAGCTCATCCTGATACCGGGTTCTTTATCGTAGGTTCAGGTGAAGATGAAGCAAAGCTTAAGGAGATGGCAAAAGATCTTCCCGTTACTTTCTTAGGCTACAGGACTGACGTACAGAATATCATGTCGCAGTTAGATCTCGTCGTTTTGTCTTCTTTGTGGGAAGGACTCCCGCTGACACCCATTGAGGCGTTCTCGGTCGGCAAGACTATTGTCGCTACAGCTGTAGACGGCACGGTCGAGATAGTAAAAGACGGTTATAACGGTCTGCTTGTTAAAGCAGGTGACGCAAAAGCGATTGCTGAAAAGATCAATTGGATGATCGTTCATCCTGATGATAAAAAGAAGATGGAAGCCAAGGCTCTTGATACATTTAATGAGGAATTCTCATTCGATACTCTTGCCAAGACCTATATTGATTACTACAGGAGCATCTGACCATGGTTAAAGTACAGGACGGCAACACATTCAAGGAATACACAGAAGACGGAAAGCGCATTTTCCATAAGAGCATGGGCGGCGATATGTCCAAGGCACATAAGTCTTTCTACTATGCTTTTACACTTTGGAATAACAGAGTGATCAACAAGATCCCCAGCAGGCACTTAAGACTTCTCATGCTTAAGATGCTCGGCGCAAAGATCGGCAAGAACACTCTGCCCGCAAGAAGAGTGGAAGTCCTTTTTCCCAAGGGCTTAAAGCTCGAAAACAATGTGGCCATAGGATGGTTTGCTGAGCTTGACGCAAGAGGCGGAATTATCGTGGGTCATGACACAAACATCAGCTCACACGTAAAGATCATTACCGGATCTCATGATATCGACGATCCTGAATTCGCTTCTGATTTTCTGCCTGTCCACATCGGACACCATTGCTGGATAGGAACTGGCGCTATAATCCTTCAGGGCGTAAAGATCGGAGACGGCGCGGTCGTAGCTGCAGGCGCAGTCGTAACAAAAGATATTCCTGCGAAGACCGTATGGGGAGGAGTCCCTGCTAAATACTTACGGGACAGGAATTCAGACCTCAGTTACAAGATCGACAAACTGCATTTCTTATATTGATGCAAGCAGAATACTTATGAAAAAGATAACCATCTTGATGTCAACATATAACGGCGAGACCTTTTTGGACCAGCAGCTTGCGAGCATTGCCGGTCAAAAGGGCCTTGATCAGTTTTCTGTAAAGCTCATTTGCCGCGATGACGGATCGTCCGACAAGACGGTATCCGTCTTAAAGTCCTGGGGCGACAGACTCGATATCGAGGTTATCGAAGGTGAGAACACCGGTGCCAGACAAAGCTTCTACAATCTCTTAAAGAATGCCGGTGAATCAGACTACTACGCTTTCTGCGACCAGGATGATATCTGGCATGAAGATAAACTGGCGCGTGCCATAGCAGCGCTTACATCCGAGAAGATGCTCTATTTCTCAAACATCGAGTATGTTGACGGGGATGGAAATAAACTCGGATACAATCTTTTAAGTGATGATTTTAAGTTCAGCTTAAGAAGGGTCATGATGTGCAACCCCGCGAACGGCTGCGCTATGGTGTGGGATAAGGCCATGCAGGATGTCCTTTTGGGTATTCCTTATGACACCTTTACCATGCACGACGAGTTTGTGTGCACGGCAGCCCTTCTTTTCGGCAAGGTCGTATATGACCCCAAGCCTTCGATGAACTACAGGCTTCACGCTCTCAACGTTACGCAGTCGAACGGCTTTAAGAAGAAATTCAAGCTCTGGAAATCCATCTGGTTCGGAAGAAAGGCATTCTCGCTCGACAAGAGATCAAAGATGCTTCTCGGGTATGAACTTAAGGATGAGGATCTTAAGATAATCACTGACTTAAGTATTTACAAGCGCGGGTTTAACAGGTTTAAGCTCGTAAAGGAATACTCCTGTGAAGATGCCGGGATACAAAGATCATTTAAGATGAGAATGTTGCTGGGACTTTTGTAATACATACATGAACAAGATCAAGATATATCTGAATTATCTGGTTTACCTTATCTGCCTGGTCATTCCCAAAAGGAAGAACAGGTGGGTTTTCGGCGCATGGTTCGGCAACCGCGTATCAGATAATCCGTACGCGCTTTATCAGTATGTCGCCAAGAACAGGCCTGACATCGAAGCTTATTGGATCTGCAATGATATTTCCGCAGCTGAAAAGTTTGGTGTAAACGCAGTTAAGAGAAATACTGCCCGCGCAAGATGGCTCTGCCTGACTGCTAAAGTGTCTGTTATGAATCAGGGATACCTTGACCTCGGAAATCTTAACTGGGTCAGAAGAAGCTTTAAGGTACAGCTCTGGCACGGCGTAGCCTGGAAGAAGATAGGTGAGGATACTCCCGATACAAAGACAGGGCTTCTTCATAAGATCAGCCATAAGGCGTACCTGTTCTCCAACAAATGCGATCTTTATATAGCTCCTTCAGAAGATATGAGAAAGACTATAAGGACCGCGTTCCTTGTAGGCGACGATAAGATCTTATCCGTAGGCCAGCCCAGAAACGAAGCGCTTCTTGACCGGGAGTTCTGCAAAAATGAGAAGGATAAGTTCGTAAATAAGACCGGCGCAGGCAAGATAATACTTTATATGCCGACTTTCAGGGATAAGTCAGCCGAGCCTTTTTCTTTTATGCAGGTGACAGATGATATCGCGCCTGTTCTGGCAAAGCATGACGCGGTCGTTTTGGAAAAGCAGCATTATGTTCAGCTTCAAAGAGAAGACAAAGGGGCTTCATCTACTGAGAGGATAATCAATGTTTCAGATAACGATGCCCGGGAGCTTCTTGCTTCAGCTGACATTCTTGTTACTGATTATTCGAGCTGCTTTTTTGACTTTGTCTTGAGAGATAAGCCTGTTATCCACTTTATGTATGACTATGACACGTACAGGGATGATGACAGGGGATTTTATTATGATGCCGATTATGTCAGGGCAGGAAGCATCGTTAAGACTAAAGATGAATTGGTAAGCCTTATTGATGACATCCTGGGCGGGACTGACTCCGGCTCTGAAAGGCGCCGGATCGTTCGCGACAGATTTGATACTTATGAGTCTGCGTCTAACTCGAAAATAATAGTAGAAGAGGTTCTTAAGCGTATTCATGTTGTTTGAGATGCAGAAATCTAAGAATACTTTTTACTATCTTGGTATATTCCTGTATGTTCTGTCGATGAACTTACAGATCTCTTTCATGTTTAATGAATGGTCTTTATCGGGCAGCCCTATGCTCATTGTGCTCAAGCTCCTTAAATACGGGGCATATCTGTTCTGCCTCATTCATTTCTTTACGGTAATAAGATTCAGCCATAATGTCCTCTTTGCGGTCGGCATTATGTTTGCTTTCTCTGTATATGCCATGTTTACGGGCCCCGAGAAGCTCCCGCTTTTCTATTTCGTCCTGATAGCGACAGCAGTAAACACTGATTTTAAGAAGATCGTTAAGATCTTCCTTGCTATCCAGGCGACGACCTTCGTTATATATCTTTCTCTCGCTTTGGCGGGAATCATGGGAAGCGGTGAAGTAGTTGAGCCTGACAGAATAAGGAGCTTTTTAGGTTACGGCTGGGTCAACAGGGCATCTTATAACCTGCTCTTTATGAGCCTTGAGCTGCTCTATCTGAGAAAGAGGGCATTAGATCCTGTCTTGGCGATCATCCTGTCAGCTCTTAACTGGTTCATTTATGTAAAGACTCATACGGTCTTCTCGATGGCGATCACTTTCATGATCATCATCTACGGCGCGGTCTATTATTTTTATTCCAAGTCTGACAGGAAGATCACATTTGTCAGAAAGAACAGAAAGCGCGACTATTATCTGATCCTGTCCATATTCCTTTTGCTTATAGCAGCAGGCATTGCTCTGATACTGATCTACAAATCAAGCAATCCTTTCCTTTATAAGCTCAACAGGTTTGTAACGGGAAGATTGGAACTCGGTAAGAACGCCATTGACAGATACGGACTTCATTTAGGAGGCAATAAGCTTCAGTGGGTCGGTTCGAGCACCTTACTGTTTGGCTTAGCTGATGCCAATGAGTATTTTTATGTCGATAACGGCTTTTTGCAGCTTGCCCTGGAGTTCGGACTGCTGTTTACGGGCTTTGCTCTCTATATGTACACGGCGGCGATCAAGAAAGCCGTTTACTCTAAAGATTACAGCTTTGCGGCAATAGCACTCATTTTAGGCTTTGTTTTTGTTTTCGAACCATATGTAATCGATTTCGCGTTCAATCCGTTCGTTATCTATTACTTCTCGAAAATAACTCTCGCATCACACAACAGGAGGCTCGTAATAGACAGATTCGATATCAAGCTTCTGTCTTCATATAAACGTTAATATGGGAATGCTCGCAAAATACAAGAATATGCCTGTACAGGCAAAAGCAACGATATGGTATGCGATATGCAACTTCTTCCAGAAGGGCATATCTTTTATCGTCGTTCCAATTTATATCCGACTGCTTACCACAGGCGAATACGGTGAGTGGAATATTTTCCAGTCCTGGAGAGACATACTTATAGTTCTTGCATCCCTTAATCTTTACGCAGGCGTTTATACTAAGACACTGGTTGACAACAAGGATGACAGAGACAGGTATACGTCGTCCATGCAGGGACTGGGCACTCTTATAACTATCGGTCTTTTTGCTGTTTATATAGGCACAAGAGTATGGGCAAATCAGATTATCGGACTTGATACGCCATACATGATACTTCTGTTCCTGTACTTTATTTTTTATCCGGCATTCTCATTCTGGGGCACAAGACAAAGAGTCGAATACAAGTACAGGCCGATGGTCGTGGTCACGATTATCTTGTCGCTTATGACTCCTGCCTTAAGCCTCGCTTTGTTCTTTATGACGGACTTAAGAGAGCTCGCTCTTGTTCTCGGATTCCTTATCGTCCAGTCCGCGGTCGGACTCTTCTTTTACGTCTATCACTTCATTAAAGGAAAATGCTTCTGTAACAAAGGTTACTGGAAATATGCAGTTAAGTTTAATGTACCGCTCATACCGCATTACCTGAGCCTTATTGTTCTCGGCCAGTCGGATAAGATCATGATCAAGCACTATTGCGGCGAGAGCGATGCCGGTATATACAGCTTTCCTTATCAGATAGCATCTGCGCTCACCATCTTTAATACTTCAATTAACGGCTCAAGAGTGCCGTGGATGTATGAGCAGCTTAAAGCCAAGATCTATAACAGGATCGGCAAGATCACTAACATGCTTATACTTTTGATGGGCGGAATGGTCGTGTTTGTTGCTTTGCTCGCTCCTGAAATAATGCTCATCGGCACAGCCGAATATGAAGAAGCAGTATATGTAATTCCGGTAGTAACACTTGGCGTGTTCTTCACGTTCATCTATGACTTGTACGCCAGCATTGAGTTCTACTACGGTTCTACAAAGTATGTAATGTATGCATCGGTTACGGGTGCAGTGCTTAACATCATCCTGAATGCCATATTCCTTCCGGTTTTCGGATATATCGCAGCGGCTTATACCACGCTGTTTTGCTACATCATTTTCATGCTGATGCATTATCTGTTTGCTATGAAGGTTATCAGGAAACAAAAAATCTCCACTCCGATATATAACAACAAGATGATATTCCTTTTCTCAGCGGTTATTACCGTAGTGGGATTGGGATGCATGGCTACATATATGTTCCTGCCGGTCAGGATAACGCTTATCGCGGCAATATTGATTGCTGCATATATCTTGAGAAAGAAGATCATAGGAATTCTCAAGTCGATCAAGAAGTAAGAGGACAATAAATGATCAGCAAAGACCTTACACTTATTTACTCAGACAGCGCTGAAAAGTCTATCTTTAAGCCGATAGCTGAAGAAGCTGAGAAACGTGGATACAAAGTTACTCTCACAGACGATAAGTTTGCCAAATGTGAGATAGGTTTCTACTGCCAGCATGTAAATTTCCCGCAGTTTTCAAAATTCTCGGTGATCATGCTTCACGATATTATCCAGCAGTATGGCAACTGGCCTGACATCTGGCTCCGCGAACCCTGGAACAAGTATGATATCGGATTTCTCCCGAGCAACCAGTGGGTCAATAACTGGAATCAGTGTTCTCAGTGGTATTACGCGAATCCCAGGAAGGGTATGTATAAAGCCGGCTGGCCAAAGGCTGACAATTACGCGGGTATCGATCGTGAGAGCTATAAGAAAGAATTCAACAGAAAGCACGGTCTTGACGATAAAAAGCCTACTATCCTTTATGCACCAGCATGGGAGAATGATAACAAGCAGGATGATTTTGTTCAGTCGATGTTAAAGCTTGATGTCAATATTTTGATCAAGCAGGCAAACGTTGATCCTAACTATAGCCCTCAATACTATGCTCACTACCATGAAGTTTTAAGAATGTCGGAAATGCATAAGGATATTGTTGGAGTAACTATACTTGATCCGACCACGAATATATTCGAAGCTATTATGGCCAGCGACGTATTGGTCTCAGAAGAATCAAGCACCATGTGTGAAGCAACGATGATGGGTATTCCTGCTGTGTCCGTTTCCAACTGGCTTATTCCTGATACAGACCCAAAGAGATTCCCGGAGTGCGATTACGACTTTGTTTTCATGACGACAAAAGAAGATCTTACGGATTTTATATCGGGAATCCTTGGCAGCTACGGGGACTATGTAAGCAAAGTAAATGCTTTCAGAGAGGCGACCTTCGGTGATATTGGCGGAAGCGCGAAAATCATCATGGACGTCATTGATGATTGTGTGGAAGGCAGGCCCGTGCGTTATGAGGCCCTGAAGCGTAGGCCTGAGGAAAAGGTTCCCAAAAAGCAATTGAAGTTCCACAGACATGAATGTATTAAAAGAGAGATGTATTACAATTATAACAAGCGGTCCAAGCTGTTCCATTTCTTCTATGAGCCTGTGCGCAAGCTTAAGAAGAAGGCTGAAGGCAGAGAATAGCATTTATATATTTTGGAGGATCTGTAAATGACAATTTTCGTTACAGGCGGAGCCGGATTCATCGGCGGAAACTTCGTTCATTACCACCTCAAGGAACACCCTGAGGACAGAGTGGTATGCATCGATAAGCTTACCTATGCGGGCAATTTAAGCACTCTTGCTCCTGTCATGGATAATCCCAACTTCAGATTCGTAAAGCTAGATATCTGCGACAGGGAAGGCGTGTTCAAGCTCTTTGAAGAGGAGAAGCCTGATGTGGTAATCAACTTTGCAGCTGAGAGCCACGTAGACAGAAGCATTGAAGATCCGGGAATCTTTCTCCAGACAAATATCATCGGTACCGCTACCATGATGGATGCCTGCAGGGCTTTCGGCAATGTCAGATACCATCAGGTAAGCACGGACGAAGTTTACGGAGATCTTCCTTTAGACCGTCCTGATCTTTTCTTTACCGAGACAACACCAATTCATACGAGCAGCCCGTACAGCTCTTCAAAGGCAGGCGCAGATCTTCTTGTAATGGCTTATTACAGGACATACGGTCTTCCTGTTACGATCAGCCGCTGTTCTAATAACTACGGACCTTATCATTTCCCCGAAAAGCTCATTCCTCTCATGATCGCCAACTGCCTCAACAATAAGCCTCTTCCTGTTTACGGCGAAGGCAAGAATGTAAGAGACTGGCTCTATGTGGAAGATCACTGCAAGGCTATCGATCTTATCGTCCGCAAGGGAACAATAGGTGAGATCTACAATGTCGGCGGACATAACGAGATGGCAAACATCGATATCGTTAAGCTCATAATCAAGGAGCTCGGCAAGGATGAGAGCCTGATCACATATGTCACTGACCGTAAGGGACATGACTTAAGATATGCGATCGATCCCACAAAGATCCATAACGAACTGGGCTGGCTTCCTGAGACTAAGTTTGCAGACGGTATCAAGAAGACGATTCAGTGGTATCTTGATAACAGGGCATGGTGGGAAGAGATAGTAAGCGGTGAGTATCAGAACTACTATGACAAGATGTACGGCAACAGATAACGGAGTAAGAAGATGAGAATTCTCGTAACAGGCGTTTGCGGACAACTTGGCCACGATGTGGTAAATAATGCTGCTCAAAGAGGCTATGAATCAATAGGCTCTGATATCCAGCCCGTGTATTCGGGCGTGGCTGACGGCAGCGCAGTTACCAAAGCGCCTTATGTCCAGCTCGACATAACAGACAAGGATGCAGTTACTACAGTAATAGAAGAGATCAGGCCTGACGCGGTAATACACTGCGCTGCATGGACAGCCGTAGACGCTGCTGAAGATGAGGAGAACAGGGATAAGGTCCATAAGATCAATGCTCTGGGTACAAGATACATCGCTGAGGCTGCTAAGGCTGTGGATGCCAAGATGCTTTATCTTTCCACCGATTATGTTTTCGACGGCAAGGGAGACAGGCCCTGGGAGCCTGACGACAAGTGCTATGCTCCGCTCAATGTCTATGGCCAAAGCAAGCTTGACGGTGAGATAGCAGTATCAGAGACCCTGGAAAAGTATTTCATCGTAAGGATCGCATGGGTCTTCGGACTTAACGGCAAGAACTTTATCAAGACCATGATAAATGTCGGCAAGACACATGACACTGTAAGAGTAGTCAACGACCAGATTGGCACACCGACTTATACTTTGGATCTTTCAAGGCTCCTGGTCGACATGATCGGGACAGAAAAGTACGGATACTATCACGCCACAAACGAAGGCGGATATATCTCATGGTACGATTTCTGTGTCGAGTTTTATAAGCAATACGGACTGGCCACGAAGGTCATCCCGGTAACTACTGAAGAATACGGTCTTTCGAAGGCGGCAAGACCTGAGAATTCCAGACTGGATAAGACTAAGCTTGTTAAGGCAGGCTTTACACCTTTACCTGATTGGAAAGATGCGGTAAAGAGATATTTAAAGGAGGCAGAACTGTAATGCCGTTTACTTTTGAGAAAACAAATCTTCCGGGCGTCGTTATCATTCATCCCCAGGTCTTCGGTGACAACAGGGGCTACTTTATGGAGACATACAAGAAAGATGACTTCGTAAAAGCCGGTATCGACAAGGAGTTTGTACAGGATAACGAGAGCTCAAGTACAAAAGGCGTTTTGAGAGGTCTTCATTTCCAGAAGGAACATACACAGGGAAAGCTCGTCCGTGTTACGCACGGCAAGGTTTTTGATGTGGCAGTTGACGTAAGGCCCGGTTCTGCGACATACGGTCAGTGGGCAGGCGCTGTCTTAAGCTCTGAAGATAAGAATATGTTCTACATTCCGGAGGGTTTTGCGCACGGATTTTTGGTCTTGTCAGATATGGCGAGATTTGTTTATAAGTGTACCGATGTGTACGATCCTTCATCTGAAGGCGGCATTCCCTGGAATGACGAGACTATAGCGATTGACTGGCCGAAGCTTGATTGTGAGTATAAGACCAGCGAAAAAGATGAGAAGCACGAATCCTTTAAGGATCAGGATTTCTCATGGGCATCCAAGTGGCTCTAAGGAGGACTAGCAAATGAAGGGAATAGTATTAGCCGGCGGTTCGGGAACAAGGCTTTATCCGCTCACAAAAGTTACGTCAAAGCAGCTTTTGCCGATATACGACAAGCCGATGATCTACTATCCTCTGTCAACACTCATGCTTGCAGGGATAAAGGATATCCTTATCATCAGCACACCTGAAGACACGCCCAGATTTGAGGCCCTTCTCGGTGACGGAAGCCAGTTCGGCATCACACTGAGTTATAAGGTGCAGCCCAGTCCTGACGGACTTGCCCAGGCATTTATCCTCGGCGAGGAATTCTTAAACGGTGAAGCAGGCGCGATGATCCTCGGAGACAATATCTTCTACGGAAGCGGCTTCAGGACCATCCTTAAGTCTGCGGTAGCAAATGCTGAGAATAACGGAAGAGCGACTGTCTTCGGTTATTATGTCTCTGATCCGGAGAGATTCGGCGTAGTCGAGTTCGACGGTGAAGGACATGCTCTTTCCATCGAGGAGAAACCCAAGGAGCCTAAGAGCAACTATGCTGTTACAGGTCTTTATATCTATCCTGCCGGAGTTTCTGACAGAGCCAATAAGATCACGCCTTCTGCCAGAGGCGAGCTTGAGATCACCACATTAAATGAGATGTATCTTGATGACGGCCTTCTTGACGTTAAGCTTCTGGGAAGAGGCTTTGCGTGGCTTGATACAGGAACGATGCAGAGTCTTTTGCAGGCTGCGGAATTCGTTCAGATGGTCCAGACAAGGCAGGGCGTCACTATCTCTGCGCCGGAGGAGATCGCTTATATCAACGGCTTCATCGATAAGGACAAACTTATGGAAAGCGCTATAGCTTACGGCAAGAGTCCTTACGGAGAGCATCTGAAGGCAGTTGCCGAAGGTAAGATTATATATTGATTCAGGGGAGGAGCTAATGAAAAAAGGCTCGGGAATAGTAAGCGGGGAAGACTTAAAGCGCTTACAGGACATTCAGCTTGAGCTGATGTCGGAGTTCGACAGGGTATGCAGGAAGCATAACATCAAGTATTCGATAACCTGTGGAACACTTTTAGGTGCCGTAAGGCACAAGGGATTTATCCCGTGGGATAACGATGCGGATATAGGAATGCTCAGGGAAGAGTATGAGAAGTTTAAGAAGGTCTCAGGTGAGATGGATCCTTCTATCTGCTTTTTCCAGGATCACGATACCGATCCTGATTATCTTTGGGGATACGGCAAAGTGCGCCGCACCGGCACTACCTTCGTAAGAGAAGGCCAGGGACATATTCATTGCAAGACAGGCGTGTATATCGATATCATGCCGGTCGATGACATACCGAAGTCGGCTGTCGGGCAGCAGCTCAACGACTTCAAATGGTTCCTGTTAAGAAAGATACTGTGGTCTAGAGTAGCTGTTGCAAACAGCAACCAGCTCAGATGGAAGATTATTTCGAAGATCCCGGTATCGATCGTTTATAAGAATCTTGCAAGGGCTGCGAAAAAGAGCAGCAATTCAAGTGATAAGCCTGTCCGCGTCCTTACATTGCCTTCAGGCGGTAAGGAGAGAAGCCGGGTATACGGAGAAGGCAAAAATTCGGTCAGTCTCCGTTACGGTGTCCCGAAGTCCTGGCATACAGATCTGGCCGAATACCAGTTTGAAGACAGAAAGTTCTTAGGTACAAAAGATTACGATGCGTACCTTACTTCAAGATATGGGGATTATATGAAGCTTCCGCCGGTCGAAAAGCAGATCGCTAAGGACCCGGCAGAGGTATGGGAATTCTAAAGGAGGATCAAGATGCAGGCGATCATTCTTGCTGCCGGTATGGGCAAGAGATTAAAGGAATTAACATCCAATAAGACAAAATGCATGGTCAAGGTAAACGGCGTTTCCCTGATCGACAGAATGCTTCATCAGATCGAGAAGTATTCTCTTAACCGCATCGTTATCGTTGTCGGTTATGAAGGACAGCACCTGATGGACTATATCGGAACACTCGGGATAAAGACGCCGATCATTTTCGTAAATAACCCGATATATGATAAGACAAATAACATTTACTCACTGGCTCTTGCAAAGGACTATCTTAAAGAAGACGACACACTGCTTTTCGAGTCAGACCTTATCTTTGAAGATGCTGTAATTGACGAGTTGTTATCTGACCCCAGAGAGACTCTGGCCCTCGTTGATAAGTATGAATCCTGGATGAACGGTACATGCCTTAGAGTTGATGAGAATGACAATATCAAGGACTTTATCTCAGGCAAGAACGTACAGTATAAGGAAGTTGTCGACTACTATAAGACAGTAAACATCTATAAGTTCAGCCGGGGATTTTCCGAGAAGATCTATATCCCTTTCCTTGATGCTTACGAGAATGCCTTAGGCAACAACGAATATTATGAGCAGGTCCTCAAGGTCATCACGATGCTCGATGATCCCGAGATCAAAGCAAAGAGACTTAACGGTGAGAAGTGGTACGAGATCGATGACGTCCAGGAACTCGATATCGCCGAAGCGCTTTTCTGCGAGGATCCTGCTAAGAGAGTAAAGCTCATTGAGCAAAGATACGGCGGCTTCTGGAGATTCCCCAAGCTTGTGGATTACTGCTATCTTGTTAATCCTTATTTTCCTCCGCACATGATGGTCGAGGAGATGATCGCGAGCTTCCAGACGCTTCTAACACAGTATCCGTCTGGCCAGAGAGTAAATTCTCTTCTTGCGTGGAATTACTTCAATATCCATCAGGAAAACATTGTAGCCGGCAATGGAGCTGCCGAGCTTATCAAGAGCCTTTTGGGCTTCTTTGACGGCAAGACCGGTTTTATCAGGCCCACATTTGAAGAATACCCGCACAGATTCTGCAAGGAAAACAGCGTCTTTTTTGATGTAAGCGCTAAGGATTATTCCTATACGGCTGATGACATCATGGGTTTCTTTACTGAGAATAAAGTCGATAACCTGGTCATCATAAATCCTGACAACCCGTCGGGCAATTATATTTCCAAGGCTGATATGCTTAGGCTCGTTGCGTGGGGAAAGACAAACAGCGTTAATATTGTCCTCGATGAGTCTTTTATCGATTTTGCGGACGATCCGGACAGCTCGCTCCTTGTGCAAAAAATAATCTCTGATAATCCCCATCTGTATCTTATGAAGTCTATTTCCAAATCTTACGGTGTCCCGGGCTTAAGACTCGGTATCCTTGCGTCAGGAAATAAAGAGATCATAGCTGAGATCAAGAAGGATGTATCCATCTGGAATATCAATTCCTTCGCCGAGTTCTATATGCAGATCTACATCAAATACATCAAGGATTACGAGAAAGCAAAGGAACTGTTCCGTAAGGAAAGAGCGAGATTTGTCGAGAAACTTTCTGAGACAGAGGGGATCCGCGTACTTCCTTCGCAGGCAAATTTCCTTCTTATTGAGCTTACATCAGGCATTACGGCCTTTGAACTCACCGAGAAGCTCTTAAACAGGCATAACATCCTGATCAAAGACTTAACTTCCAAGATGGGCAATGACAGATTCATCAGGATCGCAGTTAAAGATACCGCTGAGAATGATAAGTTCTTAGAGGCTTTGAAGGAAAGTCTTATGGTATAATGACTATTCGGAATATAAATAGAGGTTTATATATATGAAAATGGAAGATTATAAGCTGTTTACCATTGGTCCTACGCAGATGTACCAGAGCACGGTTGACGTCAGAGCCAATGTGGTTCCGTATTTCAGGACTCCCGAATTCTCCGAGTTAATGCTCGATAATAAGAGTCTTTTAAAGAAGATCCAGTTCGCATCTGATGATTCTGAAGTCGTTTTCCTTACTTGTTCGGGAAGCGGAGCCATGGAAGCCACGGTAATCAACTGCTTTGATACCAATGATAAGCTCCTTGTCATCTCCGGCGGTACATTCGGCCAGAGATTTGAGGATATCTGTAAGATCCACAATATTCCTTTCGAAGCATTAAAGCTTGGTGAGGATGAGACTTTGACGGCTTCTCATTTCGATAAGTTCGAAGATAAGGGCTTTACAGGCTTGCTCGTAAATATCGACGAGACTTATACCGGCCAGCTCTATGACATCAACATCATCAGGGACTTCTGCGACAGAAACGGTATGTTCCTTGTCGTTGACGCCATCAGTTCGTTTCTGGCTGATCCTTACTATATGGAGAAGAATCATATCGATGCGACGATCGTAAGCTCCCAGAAGGGCTTGTGCCTTGCTCCGGGTCTTTCTCTGGTCACATTGAGCCCGAGAATGATCGAAAAGGTGGAGAAGAATACGGTCCAGTCCCTGTATTTCGATTTCAAGGACTATTTCGTCAATATGAAGAGAGGCCAGACGCCTTTTACACCCGCTGTCGGCGTTTGCTTCGAGTTAAACGACATGCTCCACAAGATCGACGAACAGGGCATCGAGAACCGCATCAAGGAAGTAGAGGACAGGTGCTTCTATTTCAGAAACAAGATCAAGGATCTTCCTATCCATCTTCCTTCATATCCGCTTTCAAATGCCATCTCACCCATAAGATTTGAGAAGGATATTGCAATGGATTTCTTCGCATATCTTAAGAATGAGAAGCATATCATGGTAAATCCCGTAGGCGGTGAGCTCGGTAAGAGAAGCATCAGAGTAGCACATGTCGGTGATCTGTCACACGCTGATTACGACAACCTGATAGAAGAGATCAAAATGTACTTTGGCATGTAATCTGAGGTAAAGCGTATGGATGAAGCCCTGAACAAAGCAATGCTCGAATGCTGTAAGAACTACGCTCCCGAAGCGGAGTGTGTCTTCATGGATCCGAAGCAGTGCATCTTCGAAGAATGCGTCAAGATGAACTGCTTTTATTGCGGAAGGTACGGCAGGAACTGGCGTTGTCCGCCGAATCTGCCTGACATTGACTACCCGAAGATGTTCGCTGAATACGATGAGGGCATGTTCGTGTACTTTACATTCGATGTTACGGATACTGAGAAATACGATTATTACCGTAATGAATCCAGCGTAGTCCTTCATAAGACTCTTCTTGAACTGGAGAAATGGTTCTATAACCATAACCGTTCCACGGTAATATCGTTTGGCGGCGGCTCATGTAAGCTCTGCAAGGGCGGATGCGGTAAGGAGAGATGTAACAATCCATACCTGTCCAGGAGCCCTATCGAAGCCACTGGCATGAATGTGCTTAAGACAGCTGCCAAGTTCGGTATCAATATTGAATTCCCTACAGACAAGAAGCTTATGAGACTCGGCCTTATTTTGTGGCAGAACCCTATTGAGACATTACCCGGAGGTGTTAACGTATGAAATACATTTTTATGGTAGCCGGCAAAGGCACAAGACTTCAGCCCCTTACATTGAGCCATCCCAAGTCAATGTATAAGCTTGATGAGAATACCACTCTGCTTCAAAGAATGGTCGCGTTGATCAAGAAATATGACGAAGAGGCTGATATCATTATCGTTACCGGCCACATGCACAGAGCAATTGAAGAGCAGGTACAGGGCGTTAAGTTCGTATATAACCCCTTCTATGAAGTTACAAACTCTATCGCATCCCTCTGGTTTGCAAGAGAAGAACTTGATGCTGATAACGTTGTCCTTATCGACGGCGACATCGTTATGTCTGACGATCTCGTAAGAGAGGTTATGTGCAAGAAGGTCGATAAGCCCTGCGTTTTCGTTGACAGCTCGATAAAGACTGACGGCGATTACAATGTTGAAGTATCAGGCAACCAGGTTCTCGTTATGAGTAAGGACCTTGAGAGCTATTATGGCGAATATGCCGGAATCACCAAGCTCGACCGTGCCAGTGCCCTTCTTATGAGAGAAGAGATGGACAGCATGATCGAGGACGGTTTCTACGACCAGTGGTACGAGAACGCGCTCGTACAGCTGATCTTTAAGAAGGATTTTAAGCTTTACTATATCGATATCTCCAGCTATGAATGGACAGAAGTAGATTCTGTAAATGATTTGCTTGCTGCAAGAAGAATTCACGGAAGAGAATGATATAATAGAGCGTTGTAATAGAAATTGGAGGAATGTGAGATGAGCGAGAAGAAGGTTTATACCTGTTTTTGTACCGACATTATTCACGAAGGTCATATGAATATAATCAACAAGGCAAAAGAGCTTGGCTCTGTTACCGTTGGTGTCCTTTGTGATGCTGAGATGGTCAGATACAACAGATTCCCGCAGAAGACTGTTGAAGAGAAGATCGAGATGATCAAGGCTATCCCGGGTGTTGATAATGTAATAGTACAGAATCACATCATGTACGATGAAGTAGTAAAGGAGCTTCGTCCTGATTACATCGTACACGGAAATAATTGGAGTTCTCCTGCTATGGCAGTTATTAAAGAGAACATCCTGGGCCTTCTTGCTGAATACGGCGGAGAACTTGTAGAAGTTCCTTATACATTCAATGAGAAGATCCAGAAGATCGACCGCCAGATGTCCGAAAAGCTTGCAATGCCCGAATTCAGAAGAGGAAGACTCAAGAAGCTCCTCAAGATGGTTCCGATCGTTAAGACTATCGAAGTCCACAGCGGTATCACAGGTCTTATTGCCGAGAAGACTATCGTTGCAAACGGCGAGCACATCGATCAGTTCGATGCTATGTGGATAAGCTCTCTTTGCGATTCCACAGCCAAGGGCAAGCCTGATATTGAGCTCGTTGATATGACAAGCCGCTTCAGGACAATTGACGATGTTATGGAAGTTACTACAAAGCCGATCATCTTCGACGGTGATACGGGCGGACTTACCGAACATTTCGTTTATACTGTCCGTTCACTTGAGAGAATGGGCGTAAGTGCCATCATTATCGAAGATAAGACAGGTCTTAAGAAGAACAGCCTGTTCGGAACAGAAGTTAAGCAGACACAGGATTCCATTGAGCATTTCTCAGAGAAGATCAGAGCAGGTAAGAACGCACAGCTTTCAGAAGACTTCATGATCATTGCGCGTATCGAGAGCCTTATCCTCGAGCAGGGTATGGAAGATGCTCTTACACGTGCCAAGGCCTTTGTTGAGGCAGGCGCAGACGGCATCATGATCCACAGCCGTAAGAAGGATCCTGCAGAGATCTGCGAATTCTGCGATAAGTTCAGAGAATTTGACAAAGAGACACCTATCGTTGTTGTACCGAGCTCATTTAATACTATTACTGAGGATGAGCTTGCAGCACACGGTGTAAATATCGTTATCTATGCCAACCAGCTTACCAGAGCTGCTTTCCCGGCTATGAAGTCTGTTGCTGAGGATATCCTTAGATATCACAGAGCTGCAGAAGTAGATTCCAGACTGCTCCCGATCAAAGAGATCATCTCTCTTATCGATGAGCTTTGATGAAAGCAAGATATGGAATTAGCGATATTATCTGACATACATGGTAATTGTTCTGCGTTAGAAAGCGTCTTAAGTGATATTAAGACTAACCACAACCCGCAAAAAATAGCTTTGTTAGGCGACTTTATCGATTACGGAATGCGCTCTAACGAAGCTATTTCTATGATCAGGAATATCGATATTCCCGTCGTCTGCAATATCTGGGGCAACCATGAGCAGGCAATAATGGAAGACGATTACTTAAGGTTCTCGTCTGAAAGAGGCAGGGTATCTGCAAAGAACACCAAGAAGAACCTCACCCCCGAGTCTTTTGCTTACCTTGATGCGATCGAAGGCAAATCGGGTAAATTTGAGTTCGAGCTTGAAGGAAAGAAGTTCCTTGCAATTCACGGAAGCCTTACAGATCCTTACTGGAAATCTATCTTTCCTGATAAGGGCAACGGCACGGACGGTGCTTTTGCAGGTTATGAGGCTTACGATTATGTGCTCTCGGGACATAGCCATTATGCGCATGTTTTCGAGAAGTTCTACGAGTGCGATAATCCGGAATACCGTAACAAGAAGAAGGTTACGTTCATTAACCCCGGCAGCGTAGGCCAGCCCAGAAACCATAACCCCAAGGCGCAGTATGCTATTCTCGATACCGAGAAGGGCATAAGCCTGATATCGGTTCCTTACGATATCAAATACGAGCAGAGTTTATTCACCGAAGAGGTGGATCCTTTCTATAGAGACAGATTAACGAATGGAGTGTGATTGACATGAACAATCTCTATGTTATCAGCGGCGTAACCGGCATGACCGGAAATGAGCTTGTAAGACAGATCCTTGCAGGCAATAAGGGCAGCGTTATCGGATTCGATAATTTCTTCTGCTCATCTATCGATACAGTTGAAGACTGCATTGATGATCCCAGATTTACTTTCTTCCAGTATGATCTCAACAACTGTGCCCAGATGGCAGAGATCGGATATCTCGTAAACAGGGAGAAGAAGAACTACGATAAGCTCTTCTATATCAACTGTGCAGCTGTTGTTCACACTGAGTATTTCTATCGTGTTAATACAACATTCGATACGAACGTTGTCGGCATGAGGACTTTCCTCGATCAGGCGATCGAAGTAGGTGCTGATGCTTATATCAACTGCTCCACATCAGAGGTTTACTCTATGCAGTCCTTCAAGGATGGCGGCGTTAAGGAGAGCGATTTCCTCCTTATGTCTGATGCCGAGCACAGCCAGAGAACTTCTTATGCCACAGGCAAGCTCCTTACCGAGTTCTTCATGAAGGACGCAGTAGACAACGGCAAGATCCGCGGTGCTTCCTTGAGATTTGCGAACGTTTACAGCAAGAACGAGAGATTTGCGAAGCATATTCTTCCGCACATCGTAAACAGCCTTATCGATAACGGCAAGGTAGTTCTCCTCGAGAATTCCAAGATCAATAAGAGAACATTCCTCCATAACATCGATTCCTGCGCTGCAGTACTGCACCTCCTTGAGCATGACGATGCTCTGGACGGAAGCGTTTATAACGTTGCTACAGACGAAGAGATCTCCATCCTTGATCTTGTAGCTCTTATCGGAAGCAAGCTCGGTATCGAGAATCCCGAGATCACATTCTCCGGCTACAGAGAGTCTGACCCTGAAAGACGCGTTTTGAGCACAGAAAAGCTCAGGACAAGAACAGGCTGGGAGCCTAAGATCACTCTGTCGGAAGGCATCGACATGATCGTCGATTTCAGGAAGAATTCATGAGAGTATTTCTTACTACAGTAGCAGGCTCTGCCACGAGGTTCTCCGAGTCAGTCGGAAAGCCCACGGTAAAGTGCATTTATAACAGGGAAGACCCGAAGAAGACACTTCTTAACCACATGCTCACTCAGGCAAAGGATTACGATGTTTTCGTTGTCGTAGGCGGTTTTCTCATAAGCGAACTCGAAGACTACATCAATAATGTTCTGTCTGATGAATTCCGCGAAAAGGTCCTCCTGGTAGATAACAAATTCTATAAGGAATACGGTTCGGGCTGGAGCCTTTATCTCGGCATTAAGGCAGTCATCGAAAAGTACGGGACAAGCTTTGACGAGCTCCTCTTTGCCGAAGGCGATCTTTTTGTTGACGATGAGAGCTTTAAGGCGGTAAGCGGTTCTTCTGACAGCGTTATCACTATCAACAGCGAGGCTATCAGAGCCAAAAAGGCAGTTGCTCTTTACTATGACCTTAACGAAGTTCCTCATTATATCTACGATACTTCGCACGGCCAGCTCGCCATAAATGAGCCTTTCACGGCCATCTATAACTCCGGACAGATCTGGAAATTTACAGATGCTGAGCTTTTGAGCACAGTTATGAACGAGATACCTGAAGAAGGCCACCAGGGCACTAATCTGGTGCTCATCAACGAGTATTTCCAGACTCTTGCCAAGGGCGGAAAGAACATCAATGTATTACCCATGAAGACATGGATCAATTGCAATACCATCAATGATTTTGTAATCGCAGGACTGTAAGAAAGGATAACAGGTTATGATCAACGACAAGTTAAAGCTCATTAAGCAGCACGACAATGAAGGCAAGATCAGGATTATGATCATCGGCCTCGGAAGCGTCGGTAATTATCTTCTTGAGTACCTGCTCTCAACAGCAGACGAGAAGCTTGAGATCATTGTAGCAGGACGTAATGCGGATAAGCTCCAGTGCGATGTTAATATCGCCCGCGTTGCTGCTCTCATCAGACGTCAGAACAGATCCAACGTCATCGTTGACGGCACATGCGATCTTGAGAATGTTGATTCGATCGCAGCAGTGATCGCTAAGTATCAGCCTGATTTCATCGTTAACACAAGCCGTGTTTATTCTGGCCTTAAGTACGGCACGATCTCATGGAAGAATGTCCGCGCTTACGGCATCTGGACACCTTTGTCCATCAAGTATATCCGCAATATCATGCTCGCTTACGAGAAGGCTGACGGTAAGGGTGTAGTTATCAACACATCTTATTCCGACGGTACTATCCCGTGGCTCAAGAGCGCAGGAAAAGCTTATCCTGACTTTGGTTCGGGCAACTTAAACCATCTGCGTCCGCGCCTTATGTTTGCTATCGCTGCAGATAAGGGCATCTCTGATTTCTGGAACATCGGCATCGATATCGCCACAGCTCATTTCCATGACGTTGTAATCAGTAAGGAAGGCCAGAATGAAGGCGTCACACAGCTTATCAGCGCCACATATAAGGGCGAGAAGCTCGATATAGACCAGGATGATATCCTCAGAAAGTGCGTTATCTCAATGCCTACTGATTCAAAGCGCAACATGATGAACGCATCCTCTAACTTCGATATCATCTCCTGCATCCTTAAGGCTATCCGTGAGAATACAGTCACGAAGTTCTATTCTCCGGGAGTTTTCGGCAACATCGGCGGTTTCCCCGTAGTCGTTGACGGCACCGGCGCTGAGCCTGTCTGCAAGATCGATGATTCTGTTTTCGCGCTTGACGAGATGATCGCCAAGAACAGGGAATCACTGGGCCTTGACGGCGTCGAAGACATCAAGGACGGATGCCTTATCTATACTGACGCGCTTATCGCTAAGGCGCAAAAGGCTTTCGGCGTTACGCTTCCCAAGACCGTTCATTTCGATGAGATCGATCAGACGGCAGCATTTATTATCGATAACATTATCAATCCCGCACTCGAAAAGGGACTGAATAAATAAGAGGAGAATTACATTGAAGGTTGAAAAGTTAGTAGAGATCATCGGATCTGATTTTTATTCGGGCGTACCGGATTCACAGTTAAAAGCGCTCTGCAATTACCTGATGAACACATATGGCATAGACAGCCATCATCATGTCATTGCAGCAAATGAAGGTAACTGCGCTGCTCTTGCAGCAGGCTATCATCTTGCTACAGGCAAGGTGCCTGTCGTTTATATGCAGAACTCGGGCGAAGGCAACATCATCAATCCTGTTGCATCGCTCCTTAATGACAAGGTCTATGCGATTCCTGTCGTATTCATCGTCGGCTGGAGAGGCGAGCCCGGTATTCACGACGAGCCCCAGCACATCTATCAGGGCGAAGTTACCGTTAAGCTCCTCGAAGACATGGATATCAAGCCTTTCATCATCGGCAAGGAGACAACTGATGAGGAAGTAGAGGCCGCCATGGCTGACTTCCGCGAGATCCTTGCTACAGGTAAGGATGTTGCTTTTGTTATCCGCAAGGGAGCTCTTTCATACGATGAGAAGGTCGTTTATAAGAACGACAACACGATGGTAAGAGAAGACATCATTAAGCACATCGTAGCAGTAACAGGTGAGGATCCGATCGTTTCCACTACAGGTAAGGCCTCAAGAGAGCTCTTTGAGACTCGTGTTGCTAACGGCCAGTCACATAAGTATGACTTCCTGACAGTAGGCTCAATGGGCCACAGCTCTTCGATCGCTCTCGGTGTCGCAGTTAATAAGCCTGAACAAAAGATCTGGTGCATTGACGGTGACGGCGCTATCCTGATGCACATGGGCTCCATGGCTTTGGTCGGTGCTAATAAGCCTTCTAATCTCGTTCATATCGTCATCAATAACGGTGCGCATGAGACTGTCGGCGGTATGCCCACGGTAGCTTCAGCGATCGACATCGTCGGAGTCGCTAAAGCATGCGGTTATCCGTATGCAGTCAAGGTAGACACATTCGAAGATCTCGACAGCGAGCTTAAGGCTGCCAAGGAAAGAAATGAGTTGTCTCTCATTGAAGTATCCTGCAGCATCGGTGCACGTGATGATCTCGGAAGACCTACCACTACTGCGCTTGAGAACAAAGTCAATTTCATGGAATATCTGAAGACGCTTTAACAGATCAACTGACAATAACTAAGCAATAAAAAAGGATGCCCTGAGGCATCCTTTCTTTTTGAATCAGTTAATTATCAGTAGCTTGCAAGCTCGATGATAACGATCAAGAGAATGAAGGTGAATATACACCCGAAGATAAGTCCGACAAGTGAAAGGATCTTACCTGTTCTTGATTTGCCGTTATGATAACCGCCGTTTGAGTTGACATACTTGCTTGCCTTAGCCATACCGATAGCGCCGCAAACGATAGATGCGGGAGCTGTGTATACGAACCAGGGGCAGACGATAGCTACGATACCGAGGATCAAAGCTGCAGTAGCAGCGCCGGGGTTATCTGAGCCGCCTGCTACAGGTGTAACAGGTGTGGCATAAGCGGGAGCCTGGCTGTAAACGGGCTGTACGGGAGCTGCCTGATAAACAGGCTGAACGGGTGCCGGAGCGGGTGCGGGTGCCGGAGCAGGCTGATAAGGATCAACCGGAGCGGGTGCAGGTGCAGGTGCTACGGGAATTGCCTGGACAGGAGCTGCCTCAACAGGTGCAGCCTGTACGGGAGCGGCCTCAACAGCAGTGGCTACGGGTACTGCTTCAGCAACGGGTTGTGCTACTGATTCAACTTTTGTGCCGCAGTTAGGGCAGAAAGCATTGCCTTCTTCAAACTGTGATCCACAATTGGTGCAAAACATGTTTCCATCCTCCATATTTACAAGATAAGGAGATATTAACATTATTATCGGGGCTTATCAATTGAATTGTATTCTGCTCAAACGCTATTTTTTATTAATTATTTATAGTAAAATTACTAGTTAGATTTCTTAAACATCGGTGCTTAGCGTTTAAGGGAAGGTGTGGGGTAGTTTTTTAGTTCAATGAAGATAGCTGTGCTTTTGCCGGTTTATAATCCTGACGAGAAGTTTCTTCAACTGGTTGAGGATCTTTCTAAGCGCGGTTTTAAAGTTGTTGCCTGCAATGACGGCAGCAAGGAATCTTGTGATGAGTATTTCAGACGCGCCAAGCCTTTTGCCGATGTCATCGGTTATAAGGACAACAAGGGTAAGGGTTACGCCTTAAAGCGCGGCTTTGAGTATATCGGCAATAATCTTGCTGATGAGGTCGACTATATCGTTACGGCCGATTCAGACGGCCAGCACGCCATCGAAGATATCGAGCGTGTAGCAAAGCTCACCAGAAAGACTGACGGCATTGTTCTCGGCATGAGGGACCTTTCTGAGAGGATCCCGATCAAGTCCAGGATCGGCAACGACATGTCCAAGTTCGTATATACGATCGTTACCGGTGTCTATTTGAGAGACAACCAGTCAGGCTTGAGAGGTTTCCCTGTAAGACTTTGCCAGTGGCTTCAGGATATCCCCGGCAATAAATACGAGTATGAGCTTAATGTCCTGGTTACCGCCCATAAAGAGGGTATGAAGGTGACCGGTATCGATATCAAGACCATTTACGAGAATAACAATAAGAATACGCATTTTAAGCCTATAAAGGATACTTTCAGGATCCAGAGGTCACTTTGGTCTTACGGACTTATCTCGATGCTGATGTATTCGATCTACATCGTTACTATCTCGGTCCTGGTATGGTTCAGGATACCGTATTTCTTTTTCTGGCTTGTCGGAATCTATGTCTGGGTCACGGCAATGCATGCGGTCATCAATGTTTTCTCTGCAGGCATCAGGCACAGGCAGAAGATAAGCGTTATCTACTATGTCACATGTTCGATCAAGTACTGCATTTCCACTTTGATCATGCTCTTGTTCTTCTATCAGGGATGGAACATGATCTTAAGCGGTCTGCTGTGCTGGTTCGCGATCATTATGTTGAGCTATCTTTTCGGAAGATCAGGAATATTGGGAAAGGTATAAGGGTATGAATAAGTGTGATTTCGGGCTGGTATCCAAGATCTTGGAATCCGGCGAAAAGGTTAACATCGGTGAGCAGGAGATTACTGTAAAGCCCCTGCCTGACACTGATAAGACAGGCGTTATGGACCAGAGGGAGTTCTTCATCAGAAGCGCTATCTATGCTTTCCATAAGTCAGTTCCGGTGGGATTCTCCGTACAGGGCATGCGTCAGATGACGAAGACTTACTGCCTTGATATGTGCTCTTCTGAGATCATTCAGGACCAATTTGATCTTGACGTTAAGGGAAGAAGCGTAAGGGTATTTTCATATGTTCCCGCTGAGAAAGCTGGTCAGAAGCTTCCTTGCATGATTTATGCCCACGGCGGTTCTTTCATTGCTTCCAAGGCTGAGTTCTACAAAGAGCCCTGCCGCTATGTGGCTGAGAACCTGGGCTGCAAGGTCTTTAATGTTGATTTCAGTCTTGCGCCTGAGAATATGTATCCGGCGGCTATCGAAGATATCTGTGCGGCTATTGCCTATATCTACGAAAATGCTGACGCTCTGAACGTTGATAAAGAGAAGATCGGTATGTTCGGCGACAGCGCCGGGTGCGATCTTGTTCTTGCAGCGATTCTCGATAATAAGTCTGAGGCTAAGATCAGCTACGCGGGACTCTTTTATCCCTGTGTTGACCTTTATTCGCAGGACAAGCTCTACGACTGGAACCTTGATATGTTTGACGTCGCTGATGAGCAGAGAGAGCTTATATTGTCGAGACTTCAGTTAGGAAGAGCAGACGGCGAGGGCAACAACGACCTTATGGCTGCCATCCTCAAGGCTTATGCGGGAGAAAGATATGATGAGATCAAGCGCTGTCCCGATGTAAGCCCTATCTATGCTGACCTCAGCAATATGCCTTATACGGGTGTTTTCACATCGGAATTTGACGGGCTCAGAGTACAGGCTGAATACTATTCAAGACTTTTGGACAAGGCAGGAGTGCCTAATGAGCATATAAGATATCGCGGCGTATCTCATGCTTTTCTGGATTATTTCGGAATACTGCCGCAGGCACAGGCCGCGCTTCTTGAGATGTGCGGACAGGTAAGAAAGGTTTGGGGAGAGGAATAATGGTTGCGAAGATTGTTAAAGAGAATGTTGCAGCGCTCAAGAAGTCTGAGCAGACATTCGAGTCGATCTACACGATAATCAAAGAGAGCTTCACGAGCGAAGTCTTTGCCGAGTGGCTTGAGGACGGCATCGTCAAGGAGATGTCCTACTATGAGATGTTCGAGAGGACTGATCTGTTCTCCAAGGCTGTCATCGATTATGCAAAGAAATGCGGCAGTGACAGCAGGTTTGTAGGCGTTTTCCTTGATAACAGCGCAGACTGGGTCGCAATATTCTGGGGCATTTTGCAGGCCGGATATAAGCCTATCCTTCTTAACACAAGACACAATGTCGCAGTAAACGGCGAGATCATTGCTGAGATGGATCCGGTCTTCGTTATCTCCAATGACGCCAGGATCGACAGGGCAATCTCTGTTAAGGATCTTCTCCAGTATGGCAAGGACATCAAGTCCGTTAAGGAGATCACTGACTGGGAAGACGAGATCGTCCTGATCTCAAGCGGTTCTACTGCAAGACCTAAGATCATCTCACACAAGGGCAGGACTATCTGCGCTCTTGTAGAGATGAGTGAATATATCGTCAGCACCAATACGTCTATCCAGTGCAACAGAAAGCTTGAGATCCATAATCTCGCTTTTCTGCCTTTCTATCATATCTTCGGACTCGTAGCCACTTTGATGTGGTTCATGTTCTTCGGAAGAACATTTACGTTCCTGCCCAAGTATGACGCGCAGAGCATCCAGTTCATCTGTAAGAGAATGGGCGTTACCCATTTCTTTGCTATACCTCTGGTTTTTAATAAGGTCGTGGCAGGACTTGAGCGCGAAGTCGCTTTGCAGGGCCAGACTGAGAAGTTTAACAAAGCGATTAACTTCTCCAATAAGCTTCAGAGCATTTTCCCGAGATTCGGCGCATTTGTCGCAAGGAAGATACTATTTAAGAAGGTCAGACGTCAGGTGCTTGGCGAGAAGCTGATGTTCGTTATCTCCGGCGGCGGATTCATTGCTGCAAGAACTTTGGAGGTAATGAACGGTCTGGGTTATTCTGTTTATCCTGGATACGGTCTTACCGAGTGCGGCATCCTTTCCGTTGAGCTTACAAGAAACGTTAAGTACAGGAACGGGACGAGCACGGGTATTATTTTCGATAACGTCAAATACATCCAGAGCGAAAAGGGCGAGCTTTTGATCCCTAAGGACAAGGCGATGAACGGCCTTTATATCGACGGCAAGCTCGTAGAGTACGCTGAGGATTACTATCCTACAAACGATATCGTTGAGATCGATGAGACGGGAAGACTCCACATCATCGGCCGCTGTGACGACGTCATCATAGGCTCGAACGGCGAGAATATCTCTCCTGAAGAGATCGAGTGCAGGATCTACAAGGGCGCATTTACCAATGCCGCACTTATCTACGCTAAGCTTTCCGGCATGGACGAGAAACAGATGGTCCTCGTTTTATCTGATGACGGCAAGATGGGTGCTTATGAGAAGGCATCGTCACTTAAGAGCGTTTACGCTTCGATCGACCAGCTTACGCTTTCCGAGAGGCCTGCCAAGGTTTTGAATATCGTAGGTGAATGCCCTATGACATTCAAGGGCATAAACCGTAAGGCACTTGCTTCAAAGCTCGAAAACAACGAGATCTTCGCTACAGAGTGCCAGAGACCTTCGGATGACGAGGTAATGCGTACAAGAAGCGCTGAATATACCGAGCTTCTCGAGAAGATCTGCGATATCTTTGCTCAGGTCCTCATAAAGGATAGAAGCGAGATTACTGATACATCGAATTTCATTGCATTGGGCGGCGATTCCATGCAGTATGTTGAGCTGCTTTCTAAAGTGGCAGAAGTTACCGGTAAGCAGATCACCATGACAGAGACACCTCTCATTACACCTATGGCCATTGCTGATTACATTATCGAACAGAGCAAGGAGCCCAAGTCGTAATGTTCTTAGTCAGATGGTTTCTTTACATTACTAATTTTTTGCCTGCATGGCTTTTCTTCAACATAAAGAAGATCTATCTTCAGAAGAGGAGAGAGAAGTACAGGGGTCCTGTGATCATCTCCATGAATCACACGAGTTTCTGCGATTATGTTGAGGCCCTTTTGGCATTCCCTTTTAGAAGGATACATGTTCTCATATCTCATCAGATGTATTCTTTTAACCCTGTCCTTACGTTCCTTTTAAAGGCTATGGGCGTTATTAAGGTAGCAGATGTCACGGGCAATATGGATGCGGTCAACAAAGCTGTTGAGGTGATCAATAAAGGCCATTCCATACTCATTTTCCCTGAAGGCCATATCGAGACTGAAGGAAAGCTCTTAGAGTACAAGCAGGCAGCTGCGCTTATCTCACTCAGTTCAGGTGCTCCTGTCGTTCCTGTTTTCCATAACGGCAGAATAGGTCCCGGCAAGCGTGACCTTATCTTTGTCGGAAGCCTTATGTATCCTGACACCTATTACACCAGAGAAGGCCTCGATAATCTGCAGGACAGAGCAAATGCATTCACCAAAGAGCTTCAAGAAAGAACGGAAGAATACAGACAGTTCTATCATAAGAATTTCCTTATCGCTGACGGCAAGAAGCTTAAAAGACCGAAATATGCTAATTTCATTTACAACTTCATTAAATACACGGCTTTCCCCGGCATCCGTTTTCTCGTAAGACCGAAGATCTCTTACGGCGGCAATTATGCTCCTGCAACAAGGTATATGGACAAGGGTATGATCATTGTCGCTAATCACTCATGGTGGTGCGATTCTGCTCTGCTTTATTATGTCTTCAGAAAAGTCTACTGCAGAAGCCTTTCAGCTAAAGATATCGCAGCAGTCAGTAAGAAATGGGAGTTTTTCCTTACATCGATGGGCTGTGTACTCGTTGACAGAGAAGGTTTTGACTGGGCTGCAATAAAGACTATGATGGACGGTCTCAAAAATCATGAGCCTTATGTCATTTTCCCTGAAGGCCATATGAATTACGACGATGAATTCCTGGAATTCCATAAGGGACCTGCCATGTTATCGCTGTACACGAAGCGCCCTGTAGTGCCGGTTTATATACACACTTCTTACAAGCTTTTCAGGCGTTCCAGATTCGTCATCGGAGACCCCATTGAATTTGACAAAGCAGGGCTTGTAACCGATAATAACTCGATAGAGAAAGCCAATGAAATCATACGTGAAAGCCTTATTTCGCTTAAGCGTCAGGCGATCTCTGAGACTACACCTCAATTGAACAGATATATCAGAAAAGTAAGGGCCGAGATGAAGGCCAGGCTTGCCGTTATAAGTGCGGAGATTGAGGAGAACAGAAATGCAAAGGCGGGGGGACAATAGTTATGGAAATGATTCCGGAATTGTATGCCATTATCTGTGATACATACAAGACTATGAACATGTCTTTCGATTACCCGCTCGAGAACATCACCCCTGAAACAGAGCTCAAGAGCTTAGGTATCGACAGCCTCTCTTTTGTCGTTATCCTGATGAACATTGAGTCAGCTATGAAAGTGACATTGCCCGTGGACAGCAGCATCAAGCTCAACAACGTAGGTGATGTCATCAATATGATCAAGTCTTCAAAAAAGTAAATAAAAGTCATGGGAGGAACAGAAAGATGAGCAACTACGTGCTTCTTACAGACAGCTCAACAGACCTTACAAAGGAGTTAAGAGAAAGATTCGGTGTTGATGATTACATGCCCGGTAACATCACTTTCCCCGACGGAACAGCACATGATTCCACGCTCGACTGGGAAGAGATCTCTCCACAGGATTTCTACATGAGCATGTCCAAGGATTCGATGTACACCACAGGCATCAAGAACATTGAGGTTCAGGAAGCTTTCTTCGAGAAGTACCTGAAGCAGGGCAAGGATATCCTTAATATCTCGCTCTCACACGCACTTTCAAATACATTCGACACATGCCGCAAGGCAGCCGAGAACCTTAAGGAGAAGTATCCTGACAGAAAGATCATCTGCGTAGACTCTCTCCGTTATTCAGGCGGTGACGGACTTCTCGTATCCTTTGCAGGCGATATGAAGAAGGAAGGCAAGTCCATTGAAGAAGTTGCCGAGTGGCTCGAAAACAATAAGCAGAGATGCCACCAGACAGGTACTGTAGACGACCTTAAGTTCCTTGCTAAGATGGGCCGCTGCTCTAATGTCTCCGCATTCATGGGTTCACTCATCAACATCAAGCCTCTTGCTGATTTCAACCGTGACGGTATGAACCAGATCATCACAAAGGTCACAGGCTACAAGAAGCTCTACAAGGCTATGATCGAGTACATGAAGGCTACTATCGAGCCTGAGCCTAAGAGAATCTTCGTATCACACACTTTCCGTAAGGCTCAGTGGCTTGAGTTCCAGAAGCTCGTTACGGAAGAATTCCCTTCAGCAGAGATCATCCCTACAACTGTAAACATGGCTAACGGTTCTTCCATCGGTCCCGGAATGCTCGTTGCTTTCTACATGGGTACTGAGATCTCTGAAGGACTCGCTGAAGAGACCAAGATCTTAGAGGAGATCAAGGCGAAGTTATAATGATCGGTACTTTTATACATCCGGTTTTGATAATTGTTATTATCGTTGCGCTGCTTCTTATCGGCGGATTTATTTTCATGTGGTTTTACTGCATGAAGATCGCGAAGAAGCAGTACACGAGCATGTTTATCCGTGAGACACAGGATAAATGGGCCAGAGGAAACAGTGCTCCCGAGAATGCCGAGCATACAGTAATGTTTGAAGCCGGCATGAAGTGGGGCACTGAGAATGCCTCCTGCATGACCGAGATCGAGGTTACATCCTTTGACGGTCTTAAGATGAAGGGTGAGTATTTTGACTTCGGCTTTGACAGAGCAGCGATAATAATGGCGGGCAGGGCAGAGACCTGTAAGTATTGTTATTATTTCGCAGATCTTTACCAGAAAAATAATTACAACATTATCGTTGTTGACCCCAGAGCCGCAGGCCTCAGCGAAGGTAAGTATACCGGCGCGGGAATGCTTGAGAGCAGGGATCTTGAGGCCTGGATCGATCTTGTACATAAGCAGTTTAATATCGATCACTTTGTTATCCACGGTATCTGTATCGGTTCTGTTGCAGCGATCTATGTGGCATCAAGGCACAATCCTTATGTTGACCGCATCGTTCTTGAAGGACCGTTCATCTCGTTCTACAACGTTCTTTGCCAGAGAACGAGAAACCTGAATAAGCCTACTTTCCCTGTTTGCCTTCAGATGGGTCTTCTTTTCAAGAAGAACGCAGGCATCAACATCTTTAAGAATAAGCCGATAGATGCCATGAAGAGCGTGGAAATCCCTATGCTCATGATCTGCGGAAGACAGGATAAGTCCTCTTTGCCTAAGTATTTCGACAGGATCAATCAGGCGAGCGGATCTAAGGAAAAGCCTATGGTATGGTTTGACGAAGGCGCCCATTCTCATTTGAGGATCAGGAACCTTGAGGCATATGATAAAGCAGTAAGCGATTTTGTTAATTACGGAGGATGAGTAAATTGGCATCTTTTCACGTGTTAACCGATTCCACATCGGATCTCCCCATCGAATTGCGCCAGCAGTACGAGATCAATTATTTCCCGATGGAATTCTCCACAGGAGATAAGAATTATATTGCTTCACTTGACTGGCTGCAGATCGGATCTCATGAGTTCTATGAGTCAATGAGAAACGGCGTTAAGTATAAGACTGCACAGGTATCCATAAAGACATATTCCGAGATCTTAAGAGAGCACTTAAGCATGGGCAAGGACGTTATCTATATCGCTTGCTCATCAGCTCTTTCGAGCTCTGTTAAGACTGCTTATGTCGTAAGAGATGAGCTCCGCACTGAGTTCCCTGACAGAAAGGTCATCATCATCGATTCTCTCATAAGCGGTATGGCACAGGGCCTTCTTGCTATTGAGTGCGCGAAAATGAGAGACCAGGGCAAGAGCATAGACGAAGTAGAGACCTGGATCGAAGATCACAAGCTGTTCTATAACCAGTGCTCCACAACTGAGTCTTTGTCATATCTTAAGGAAGCCGGAAGAGTAACTGCTTCATCTGCTTTCTTCGGAAATCTCTTTGCCGTTAAGCCCATCATCATTTCCGATATCAAGGGTCAGAACCTTGCCATCAGGAAGGTAAAGGGCAGAAGATCTTCGTTTACCGAGATCGCAGACCAGATCTCCAAGTTTATCGTACAGCCCGAGAAGCAGACCATCTGGGTGGGCCACGCCGACAGTCCTGAAGACGCTGAGACACTTGCCGGCGAGATCATGAACAAGATTCCTGAAGCGACAGTCAAGACTTATGTCATCGGACCTATCGTAGGCGTATCCGTAGGCCCCGGCACATTGATCTGCAATTACAGGGGCAAGCATAAGAACGAACAGCTTGAGACTGCAAACTAAATATATTGGAAATAATAGGAAGAGAAGATTAAGAAATGGAATTATCGATCCTTAAGAAGATGCTGATTGGCGGTGCCAAGAAGATCTTAGATAATAAGCAGACGTTAAACGACATGAACGTTTTCCCGATCCCTGACGGTGATACGGGAACGAACATGGATAAGACGATGTCGGGAATCATCAAGGTCCTTATGGAGATAGGCGACAGAGACCTTACACCTAAGGATTTTGACGATCTTTATACTAGCGCTCTGATGAACTCCCAGGGTAATTCCGGCGTTATCCTTTCTCAGTGGCTTAAAGGATTCCTTAAAGCCTTTAAGGATTTCGATGAAGTAAATGCGGGCACCCTTGATGCGGCATTCATCGAAGGTATGGGAAGTGCTTACAATTCAGTAGCTGAGCCGGTCGAAGGCACATTCCTTACTGTCTGCCGCGAGGCGCAGGAGAATGCAGAAGACAGCCTCGATGAAGATACTACTACGGAAGAATTCATGAAGTGTATCGTTGAGGGTGCAGCAGAGTCTCTGAAGAACACTCCCGAACTCCTTCCTGTTCTTAAGGAATATGACGTCTTGGACAGCGGCGCCATGGGATTCCTCTGCCTGGTTACGGGCATGATGGAAGCTTTGGATGAGACTTTCTCAGTTGATTTCTCAGAGTTTGGCTCCGTAGCAAATATCAAGGGCAACGTGCCTGTAAGCATGGGCGGAGAGGGCCTTGCAGAGTTCGGTTACTGCACCGAGATGATCGTCCAGATTGATGAAGACAAGCTCGATGACTTCAATGAAGAGCTCATCAGATCCGATATGAGAGACTTCGGCAATTCACTTGTTCTCGTTAAGGAGAGCAACCAGGTCAAGATCCATATCCATACGTTAAAGCCTGAGTCTGTTATGGCTTACTACCATAGATACGGCGAGTTCGTTAAGCTCAAGATAGAGAACATGACTATCCAGCACCACGAGTCTTTCATGGAGAACATGAAGGATGTGGCTATCGTTGCAGTTGCAGATGGTGACGGCTTCGAGAATCTTTTTAAAGAGATGGGTGTTGCCCAGGTCGCAAGAGGAGGTCAGTCTGATAATCTCTCTTTGCAGGATCTTACTGATTCATGCAGAGCAGCTTCAGCAAAGCACATAATCCTCTTGCCCAATAACAAGAACATCATCATGACTGCCGAGAAGGTAAGGGAAGTAAATAAAGACTCCGTTATCCATATCGTGCCTACCAAGTCCATGGCTGAAGGCTATATCGCACTTTCTCTTATCGACAGCAGCGCTTCCTGCGAAGAGATCGAGAAGGCAATGAACAAAGCTCTTCAGGGCGTTCACACAGGATTTATCGCAAAGGCTGACAAGACAGGCGTATACAACGGCGTCAGCGTTACAGCCGGTGATTATATCGGTGTTCTCGATGATGACATCATCACATGTGCCGATAAGGATCTCAAGGAGTGCGTCCTCAAGTTCCTGCCCACGGTGCCTGAAGTTGCTGATTACGAGTCAGTAATGGTTTTCTCCGGCAACGAAGAAGACAAGCAGCTGGCTGACAGTTTGACGGCTTCTATATCAGATTTGTGCTCGTCTGCAGAGATTTTCTCTTGCTTAGGCGGACAAAATATATATAATTACGTTATTGCGTTCTCGTAAGACGCGAAAACTATAAGGTCAGGTTTTAAGAATGTCGGATGGAGAAGATCATCTTAGACCTCTTTGGAGGAGACAATTCAGTTGACGTATTGATCGTCGGCGCTTATGAAGCGCTGTCTGCCCGTTCTGACCTCTTTATCACTTTTGTCGGACCCTATGAAGTCCTCGCTGCCAGACTTAACCAGCACCCTGAATTTGAAGGCAGATATGAGATCGTAGACTGTCCGAATATCCTTGATAACAATTTGAATCCTCTTGTCGCAGTAAGAACAGGCGAGCCATTCTCGCTTATCAAAGGCTGCGAATTATTGGCATCCACTGATGCTAAATCATATGTGAGCGTAGGATCTACAGGATCTCTCATCGTAAGCTCGCTCGTAAAGGTAGGCCTTAATAAGAATGCTCATAAGCCCGTGCTCGGAGCTTTGCTTCCTGCTGATAACAAGGGCGGAAGGTTCCTTCTGGTCGACTGCGGATCAAATCTCGATCCCACAGTCGAAGATTATGACCAGTACGCGCTCTTAGGCGCTGAATATATGATGAGCAGAGGCCTCATTAATCCGAGAGTCGCTATGCTCAATGTAGGTTCTGAAGAAGGTAAGGGAACTACTGAGATGGTTGCCGCAAGTGCTTTGATCAGGGAATCCGGCATTAACTTTGTCGGTAATGTTGAGCCTGATCATATTTTCGAGGGTTTGGCAGACGTTTATATCTGCTCCGGACTTGTCGGAAATGCTTTGCTCAAGGGCTTGGAAGCACAGGGAAGGTTCCTTGTAAGCAGCCTGGAAGAGAAGATCTTCGAATGCTTGGATGAAGAGACTAAGGTAAAAGTTGCTTCCCATATCGATGACCTCGGTCAGCTTTATAAGTACAATGATCTTGCAGGAGCCGTAATCCTCGGCATCAAGAAGCCCATCATCAAGGCTCACGGTAAAGCAGACGCTTCTACCATTCTAAACTGCCTACTTCAGGCGCTAGGCTGCTAAAGCGGCCATATTGTATTGTTCGGCTTTCCGCGTAAGCCAAAAATCCACGCGTATGTTTTACAAAAACCCCAATAACCTATATAATCACAAGGTTGTTAAATAAGACTATTAATAAATAAGAGGAAAATATTTATGTTAACTTGCTTTTCAACACTCGCTTGCCCCGATTTTTCCTGGCAGGACATTTACTCGATGGCCAAGGACTTCAATTTCAACGGTATTGAGATCAGAGGTCTCGGTCAGGATATATTCTCAGTTAAGGCTCCGCCGTTTACTGAGGCAAATCTTCCCAAGACGGTAGCAAAGCTTAAGGAATTGAAGCTTGCTATCCCTTGTCTTTCTTCAGGCGAGCCTGTTAATAATCTTGAGACAAAGGATAAGGCTATTGCCGAGATCCGCGCATATATCGAGCTCGCAAATAAGCTCGGAACTTCTTATATCCGTGTTCTTGGTGACCGCAATCCCGCTCCTGAGAAGGAGATCGATGACAACGTCGTTATCGAGATCATGAAAGAGCTCGTTCCTTACGCTGAAGAGATGAACGTCACATTGCTCCTTGAGACAAACGGTGTTTACTGCGACACAAAGAGACTTAAGAGAGTTCTTGATGCCATCGGATCCCGCAAGGCTGCAGCTCTCTGGGATATGCACCATCCTTACAGATTCATGGGCGAATCCCCGATCGAGACGGTTAATAACCTTGGCGAGTACATCAAGCACGTTCACGTTAAGGACTCCGTAATGGCAGACGGCAAGGTGTCCTACAAGCTCATGGGCATGGGCGACATGCCTTTGAAGGAGATGTTCGATGCCCTCCAGTCCATAGATTATCTCGGATATGTATCCCTCGAGTGGGTATACAGATGGTCCAAGGATTTGGACAGCGCCGGTATCGTTATCCCTCAGTTTGCAAACTACATGGAGACATACCGTCCCCAGAAAAAGTTCGAGCTCCAGACAGATACAAGGGGAACAGGTTACTATCCCTGGCCCAAGGAGACTCTGATCGACCTCACATTCCCGGATGTTTTGGATAAGATCTGCGAGCTTTTCCCTAATCAGTACGCTTTCAGATATACAGAGCTCGACTATACAAGAACATATCCCGAGTTCCGTGATGACGTAGATAACCTCGCTCGCGCATTCCTCGCAATGGGCTGCAAGAAGGGCGATCACATCGCTATCTGGGCAACAAATGTACCCCAGTGGTATCTTACATTCTGGGCAGCTACAAAGATCGGCTGCGTACTCGTAACAGTCAACACAGCTTATAAGATCCATGAGATCGAGTACCTGCTCCGTCAGTCTGATACTTGCACGCTTGTCATGATCGACAAATTCAAGGACTGCGACTACCTGCAGATCATCAATGAGATCTGCCCTGAGCTCAAGGATTCTGAGCCCGGTAAGCTTGAAGCTGCAAGACTTCCTGTATTGAAGAACGTCATCACATGCGAGTCTCACGTACCCGGATGCTTCCACTGGGATGAGCTTCCCGCATTGGCTGAGACAGTTAACGTCAGCGATGTTGAGAAGATCCGCCGCACGATCGACAAGCACGATGTCTGCAACATGCAGTACACATCTGGCACTACAGGATTCCCTAAGGGCGTTATGCTCACACACTACAACGTAGTCAATAACGGTAAGGCTATCGGTGACTGCATGGATCTGTCATCCTTCGACCGCATGATGATCCAGGTACCGATGTTCCACTGCTTCGGCATGGTTCTCGCCATGACAGCATCCGTAACTCACGCTGTTACGATGTCTCCTATCACTGCTTTCTCACCCCGAAAAGGCTTAAACTGCATCAACCAGGAAAAGATCACATGCTTCCACGGCGTTCCTACCATGTTCATCGCAATGCTCGGACATGAGAATTTCCCGAAGACAGACTTTTCGCACATGAGAACAGGTATCATGGCAGGATCTCCTTGCCCGATCAAGACAATGGAAGAAGTTATCGAGAAGATGCATATGCCTGAGATCGTTATCACATACGGCCAGACAGAGGCTTCTCCGGCGACGACAATGTCTAAGACTACAGATACCATCGAGCAGAGAGTTAATACGGTAGGACCTTCCATCTTCGGCGTTGAGACCAAGATCGTTGATCCTGAGACAGGCGAAGAGCTTCCTGACGGTGTTCCGGGTGAGTTCTGCGCACGCGGTTACAACATCATGAAGGGTTACTATAAGATGCCCGAAGCTACTGCAGCCGCTATCGATGAAGATGGCTGGCTCCACTCAGGAGACCTCGCTCTCAAGAGACCTGAAGACGGTTATTACAAGATCACAGGCCGTATCAAGGATATGATCATCCGTGGCGGTGAGAACATTTACCCTAAGGAGATCGAGGACTTCCTCTATACGCATCCTAAGATCCAGGATGTCCAGGTAATCGGTGTTCCTGATGCAGACTACGGTGAAGAGATCCTTGCTGCAGTTGTCTTAAAGCCCGGTGAAGAGTCTTCCGAAGAAGAGATCAAGGAATACGTAAAGACACACATGGCTAAGCACAAGATCCCGAGATATGTTGACTTTGTTGACGGTTTCCCGATGAATGCCGCAGGCAAGATCCTCAAGTATAAGATGAGGGAAGAGGCAGTCGAGAGACACGGTCTTGAAAATGCTAATAAGATCGTAACTGCTTAAGTTTTTGAACATGTTATTGAAGGGCGTCTTCTTAGTGAAGTGAACCCCTGAAGTTGGACAAACTTCGGGGGTTTTTATATGAAATACAGTTTTGAATTCGGATTTACCGGATTGTCGATGATACCGTTCACTGCCAGATAAGGAACATCTGCATTAGTCATTATATCGTTATTCACGGTAAAGCCCGTAGATCCGAAGTCCTTGACCATAAGTATCGGATTAAAGGAATCGATGCACATACCGTTCATATCAAGAGCACCGCCGAACATATTGGCATCACCTCTGGCGATACTGTGATCGGCTACGATGATTATCCTCGTATTGTCCCAGACACCGAGCTCTCTTAAGTAATCGAAGTAAAGTCCGAGGCGGACATAAGCAGCCGCATTACTCGAATAATTCTTCATGGTCTCGTAGCTGCTCATATCAAGATAGTATCCGTTGATCGGCTCCGCGAATCTGTCCGCATGCTCGATATCATACGCGATATTATCTACATACTGATAAGGGATATACTCTGGAGCCTGATAGAGCATGGCATCGTGAGTGATGTCGGAATCCATATACATGAATGTGCCGTTGGCATCATCCGTAACCGAGGTAATCTCTCCTAACATGGAAAGCTCCTGGAATGCTGCCATTCCTGTTCTGTCTACACCGCCGCTCGACGACTCGCTGAAGCCCGCCTGCGGGATCGTGATGTCGTTCTCGTAATTGACCGGAGCCTCAGGCTGGTTGTAGTGACCTTCGTTATATACTGTCGCCTGAAGATACAGAGGCGAGATCTTGAAGATCGAATAACAGAAGAAGTTTCTAAGCCAGATCCTCTCCTGGAACTCTTCGAATTTATAGTAGTCGGCCATTACCACGC